>Ga0207684_10000552_pt1 | contig 46107 bp, 42 predicted proteins | sample KBSK5501metaG_FD_184342 | JGI IMG/M metagenome (GOLD analysis project Ga0207684, IMG submission 184342) | Corn, switchgrass and miscanthus rhizosphere microbial communities from Kellogg Biological Station, Michigan, USA - KBS K5-50-1 metaG... | ecosystem: Host-associated > Plants > Roots >... | reverse complement strand
GAAGGACGGCGCGTATCGGGTAGGCAATATCGCTGGGGGACAGGCTGGCCGTGGCGACTTGATACAGCAGCGGCTGGAACAGATGATAATTGCGACGATCGATGACGGTAATACGGACATCGCCGTCCTTAAGGGTTCGCGCTGCGCGCAAGCCCCCGAACCCCGCGCCCACGATGATGACACGTGCTGGGGCACTCAGTCGTCGCATGTATTGTGAACCGGGGGCTGAGTCGATTGTTTCGGGTCGAGTCGTAGGTAAAAAAAGTCGACTCCGACCCCGCTCAAGAAAAATTACGGTAATTGAGTTTGGGAAAGATGTTGTCCTTGTCTTCGATATCCTTCAACCACTCGAAGTTGAGGTTCCCCGATAAAAGCTGCTCGTACAGGCGCGTGAAGCGATGGATGTGATCCTTGGTGCGTTTGACGGCATAGTCCACCATCGTGCCGGTCTTCATGATAAACGCCCAATCCGAGCTTTGCGCGAGCAAGAGCTCCCGGCCGGCCTGGGTGAGCGCGCGCAGGATCACACCGTCAGCCTGGCCAAACCGGCTCGTCAACTCCTCCATCCGCCGCGATGCGTTATGCAGATGGCGATAGATCCAATCGTTGGAGCCATTCAGCCACACTTCGTAATAACCGCTGGCTCCCCATGAAGAGCCGCACGGCGTGCAGACCTGGTTGACATCGTGTCGTTCGAGGTATTCCGCGGGGGTAATCGGTTCGACCACGTGACTGCTGGCGTGCAGCTTCCGGAAAAGTTGATCCAGCCATTCGGGTCCTTCGAACCACCAGTGTCCGAAAAGTTCGGCATCATAGGGGGCCACGACTACCGGCGGCCGGTCCATCGCGGGCGCCAACCATTCAGCTTGCCGCTCGCGGTTGAAGATGAAATTCGCCGCGTGGTCGGCCGTCCGCTCAAGAGCCCACGCGCGATCGTACGCCTGCTTGTGCTCGGTCTTGCCGGTGATGCGGTAGTACTTGATGCCGGTGTTCATCCGCTGCCCGGTGGCTTGAATGTATGGCTGTACGTAATCGTAATCTAAATCCCAGCCCACGTCCCGGTAGTAGTCACGATAGGCCGGATCTCCGGGATAGCCTTCTTCGGCGCTCCAGACCTGCTTCGAGGATTCCATATCGCGCGCAAATGCGGCGACACCGGTGGAACAAAACACCGGCGCGTGCAAACCGTACCGGGGCCGCGGCTCTGCATACAGGAGCCCGTGGGATTCCGTGAAGAAGAACTGCAGGCCGACGTCGCGTAATGCCTCATCGAGGCCGGGGAAATAGCCGCATTCCGGCAGCCAGATTCCGTGAGGCGGACGCCGGAAAGTTTCCTCGTAATGCGCAACGGCCGTACGCAACTGCCCGCGCACCGCGCTCGGAACAACGTTCAAAAGCGGCAGGAAGCCGTGAGTCGCACCGCACGTGATGATCTCCAATTTACCGTGCTCCTGTAGCCGTTCAAAGGCGGCAACGAGATCGTAACGGTACTCCTGCGTAAAGGCGTGGCGGGTCTGCAGGAACCGATCGAGGTACATCTCCGCAAGCCGATGAAACTCCGGCTGAAACCGCGTCCGGTCAGTCTCTTTCGACGCCAGTTCAATGAGCTTGTTGATATGACGTTCGAATCGCGAGATCAGCAACGGATCGCGGAGCATTGAGATCAAGGGAGGAGAAAGCGTCATGGTCAGTCTGAAATCGATGCCGTCCCGAAGCAGGCCGTCCATGACGCGTAGCAGCGGGATATAGGTATCGCTGACGGCCTCGTAGAACCAGCTTTCTTCGAGGAAGGTCTCATGCTCAGGGTGACGCACATAGGGTAGATGGCAATGAAGAACCAGACACAAATATCCGAGAGCAGAAGGATTCACGGCTATCCTTGTCTGGAGGTGGGAAGGCCGCCGCCGAGATGTTGGGCCATGGAGGCATCCCGCTCTTGTTGCCGCCGCTCGCGCTGCAGGGAATCGGCCTCAGCGGAAAGCTTGCGGTCGGTGCCGGGAGCGTTCACGTATTCCAGAGCACGCATAGGCTCGGGCTTGCGCCGGCGCGTAAACCGGACGCGCATCCATTGCTCATCGGTTCTGGTCGATGGGGTCGCTCTTGGATTGTGGATGACGTTCGAACGGGAAATTGGGTGAAAGCGGCCGGTGCGCGCCAGAAACCCTAGGTCGGCACAATACGACTTGTCCGCCGTCCAGATTGGGATATACCAGCCGCGGGCTTCCAATCCGATGTCGATGTCAAAGACCTGGTGCGCATTCGTGCCGTCGAAATGAATCAGCGAAATGTCGTACATGCGAAGAATCGCCCGCGCGCCGTCAATCTCCGGCCCCATGGTTTCATGCGCCTGCCGGCAACTCTCCGGCGTCACTTCCCAATAGGCGAAGAGCAGGAACGGATGGACGACCATCAGAACCGTTTCGGTGCGACCGTAGTAGTCGGGCGGGTTTGACATCGTCAGCGAGACTCGTCAGGCCTCCAGTTTCATGCCCTTGGAGATGACCACGATGCCGGACTCTGTGACGGTGAATTGCTTGGCGTCCGCCTGAAGGTCATAGCCGATATTGGTCTTCGGCGGGATGACGACGTCTTTGTCGATGATGGCGCGCCGGATGCGGCTCTGCTCGCCGATCACCACGTTCTCCATGAGCACGGACTGAAGCACCTCCGCGTGTTCGTTTACGCGGACCCGGGGAGACAGGACCGAATTTTGTACGCGTCCGCCGCTGATGATGCATCCACCGGTGATAATCGAGTCGAGGGCGACGCCCATGCGGCCGCCGTCCCCCTCTTCCGCGAACACGAATTTGGCGGGCGGGTATTGGCCTTGATAGGTCCGGATCGGCCAGTTCCTATCGTAGAGGTTGAATAGTGGATCGACGGAGACCAGATCCATGTTCGCTTCCCAGTAAGCGTCCAGGGTGCCGACGTCGCGCCAATACTTCACGGCCTTGCGGTTTTCATCGCGGAAGTTGTACGCAAAGACGCGAAACTTCTCAATCATGCCGGGAATGATGTCCTTGCCGAAGTCATGCGAGCTGTCACGCTCGGCGTCTGCCACTAGCTGCTCCTGCAGACACGACGTCCGGAAGAGATAGATGCCCATCGAGCAGAGGGCGCGGTCCGGGTCATTGGGGATCGGGCTGGGATCTTTCGGTTTTTCCTGCCATCCGGTGATCTGTGAGTTGTTGTTCACGGCGATAACGCCGAAATTCGAGGCTTCCGACAGGGAATATTCAATGGCGCCGACCACCACATCCGCCTGCTTCTGCTGCAGGAAGCTATACATGTCCTTGTAGTTCATCTTGTAGACGTGGTCGCCGCCGAGGATCAGAAGGTATTCGGGGCGCTCATCCTCCACAATGAACCAGTTCTGGAACACCGCGTCGGCCGTGCCCTTGTACCAGTCCTGGCTGATCCGCTGCTGCGGCGGCAAGGATGTAATGTATTCGCCGAGCTCGGGGTTGAAAATATTCCATGCCCGCCGGATATGCCGGTCCAGCGAGTGGGATTTGTATTGAATGAGGACGGTTACGTTGCGCAGGCCGGAGTTGATGCAGTTGCTGAGCGTGAAGTCGATGATGCGGTATTTGCCGCCGAAGGGGACCGCCGGTTTCGCCCGCTGGTCGGTGAGGGGATGAAGCCGCTCGCCTCGCCCGCCGGCCAAAATCATCGTGAACACGTTCTTCATGGAAGCCATTGTAGCAAGAGCGGAGAATTTATAGCAAAAAACTAAAGCATAAGGGAAAGAGCGGCGGTCTCGGCCGCCGCTGGGGTGGGCGGGTGTAATGAAAGAGCAGCGGTCTTGGCCGCTGCTGGGTTGGGAGGGTGCAATAGGAAAAGGGTCGGTCCCACGGGACAACGGCGCGCCTTTGGCGGCTCTTATTGACATCCGCTCTGCCCATCCCTAGAATTTTTCCGAATTCTCACTGCGGGGCTGATAGCGAGGATCATGATACCGGAGTGACCGAATATAGCGTCGAGCTTCGCGATGTCACGAAGCGCCATGGAGCAACTGTGGCCGTGGACCGGCTCTCGTTGTCCATCCGTCGAGGCGAGTTCTTCTCCTTGCTGGGTCCCAGTGGGTCAGGAAAGACCACGACACTGCGACTCCTGGCCGGCTTCGAACAGCCCGATGGCGGGGAAATCTTGATCGAGGGAACCCCGATGATTGGGGTTCCGCCGAATCGTCGCCCTGTCAATCTCGTATTCCAGAACTACGCGCTGTTTCCCCATATGACCGTCGAGCAAAACGTGACGTTTGGCTTACAGATGAAGGGCCTCCCACCTGCGGAGATCCGCCCACGGGTCGCTGAGGCCCTCGAAATGGTGCAGCTGAGCGGCAAGCTGGAACGGTTTCCAGATCAGCTGTCGGGGGGCGAGCAGCAGCGGGTAGCCCTCGCGCGCGCCCTTGTCAACCAACCGGCGGTGTTATTGCTGGATGAGCCGCTGGGCGCGCTGGATAAGAAGCTCCGTCAAGAGATGGAGGTGGAGCTGAAGGCGCTGCAGGAACGGGTCGGCATCACCTTCGTCTGCGTCACGCATGACCAGGAGGAGGCACTGACAATGTCGGATCGACTCGCGGTGCTGAATCACGGGCGCCTCTTGCAGGTCGGGACTCCCGAAGAAGTGTATCGCGCGCCGGCCTCAGCCTTTGTTGCCAACTTTATCGGTGTGTCGAACGGCCTCTCAGGGCGCGTGCAGGAAGTGGACGGGGATAGCGCTCACATTGCGGTTGAAGGGATCGGCCTTCTTCGCTCTCCTGCGCTTCTTGGTCTGTCTGCCGGACGCTCCGTTCTGATGACCATCCGCCCAGAGCTCTTGCGGCTCAGTGGTGTGGACGATCCGGCCGATGGGAATCAAAATCAGATGAAAGTCCGGATCGCGAAGGCCATCTATTCCGGCAACGAGATACAGTATCTCCTGACTCTTCCCAACAACCTTACCTGGAAGGCCCGGGTGCCGAACGCGGGTGGCACTGCGAAGCGCTTCCATGCCGGCGAATCCGCCTACGTCAAGTGGCAATCGGGCGAAGCCGTTCTTCTGCCCGAGTGAAGGCTTCCTCCCGCGCTATGCCACCCGCCCGCCCCGATCCTGCGTCTCACCCGCCTTCTCCCCGGCCCGCCAAGACGGGCCGTTCTACCCGTGGAACAGGCTCTTTTCCCGGGGGCTTTTCGTGGTTAATTCTCCCCCCCGCCTTGAGTCTCTTCCTGTTTTTTGTCGTGCCGCTCACGCTGGTTCTCGCCGTCAGCTTCGCCTCACGGGGAACCTACGGAGGCATTGAATGGACCGGTACGCTGGCGAACTATACGAGCATTGCCGATCCCCTGTACCTGCGCATATTCTGGCGATCGCTCTGGATCGCACTTCTCACAACCGCGGTCTGTCTTCTGCTCGGATTTCCGCTGGCCTATTTGATCGCGCGGGCGCCCAAGAGATGGCAAGCGGTCCTGTTGCTCTTGATCGTCATTCCCTTCTGGACGAATTTCCTGATCCGCACCTACGCGTGGATGTTCATCCTCCGGACGGAAGGGCTGCTCAATACCGTGCTGATAGCGCTGGGAATCGTTGACCAGCCGCTCAACCTTTTGTTTACGGATACCGCGGTGATCATCGGGCTGGTCTATGGGTATCTGCCGTTTATGGTGTTGCCGCTCTATGCCGCGCTGGAACGGCTGGACCCCTCGGTGATTGAAGCGGCCTGGGACCTCTATGCCGGCCCTCGCAAAGTGTTCACGCGCGTGATTCTGCCGCTCGCGAAGCCCGGGGTCGTCGCCGGCTGTCTCTTGGTTTTCATTCCAACCCTCGGCGCCTACGTTACCCCGGATCTACTCGGCGGCGCGAAGACGATGATGATCGGAAACCTGATCCAGCAACAATATCTGGTTGTGCGGGACTGGCCCTTTGGATCGGCGCTGTCGTTCGTGCTCATGGGGAGCGTCCTGCTGGCGGTCCTGTATTATCTCAAGACCGGCGGATCGAAAAGCTTCGGATGAGAAGAAACCGCTCTTGGCTGGTGGCCGCCAGCGTCGCAGACCTGCTCTTTCTCTACGCGCCGATTGCGATCCTGATAGTCTTTTCGTTCAACGCCTCGAAGTTGTCAGCCCACTGGCAGGGATTTTCGCTCCAGTGGTATGCCAAACTCTTCAGCGACGAAGCGCTCCTCTCGTCCACGCTGAACAGCCTGATCGTCGCGACCGTCTCGACGTTGCTTGCCACCGTGCTGGGGGTGCTGACGGCTCTGGCCTTGGAGCGGCGCTCATTCCGCGGCCAGGCGGCGTTCGAGAGCCTTCTCCTAATGCCGATCGTCATTCCCGAGATCATGATGGGCGTGGCGATGCTCTCGTTCTTTGTGATGATCGGTCTGCCGCTGTCGCTGCTGACCATGATCATCGCGCACACGATCTTTAACTTTCCGGTGGTGGCTCTGATCGTCCGCGCGCGGCTGCGCAAGCTCGACCCGCGCCTGGAGGAGGCCGCCCGCGATCTCGGCGCGACGCCGTGGCACGCCTTTCGGCGTATCACGTTGCCGCTGCTCATGCCGGGGGTGATCGGCGCGGTCCTCATGGCCTTCACGCTGTCGCTGGACGATTTTCTGATTAGTTTTTTTCTGGCCGGCGTCGGTTCCACCACACTGCCGGTGAAGGTCTACGGCATGCTCAAGACAGCGGTCACGCCGGAGGTGAATGCGCTCTCCGCCGTGTTGGTGGTAATCTCCATGGTGATGGTGGGAGTGGCGACGTGGATACAGAGGAAATGAGCGAGCGGCGAAGAAAAAGAACGGGTCCTGTCAGCGATTCGCCGCTTCCGTGCGGCGCTCCGCCATGGGCAAGCAAGTCGCGGCGCACTTCGCGGCTTGGATCGCTGCCACCCGCAAGGACAACACCCTCGCCACTTTAGTGGGAGTGGGCAAAAGGGGTCTGGCTCATTCTCGTTTTTCTTAAGGTGCCTGACCCCTTTTGCGTTGCCCAAGTTGTCCACGCGCAATACGAGGCATGACCTATGAGACAACGCCATGCGGGGAAAGGACTAAACAAAGTAGTCTGTGCCCTTTTTCTGCTTCTCAAGCTGGAGATATAAAAGGTGCTCTCGCCTCAGTAAGACTGATGTAACTCTCCACAGGCTGGCATTGCAAAAAGCAGGCTTCAGTGAGTCCCAAGCTAGAGAATTTGCGGGGTTGGATGAAAACAATGTGCAGCCTGAGGAAGTGAAAGAGTAGTGGAGAGGTGATACGAGACAAGAGGAATTATAATGGCCAGCCAAACTGTCTATCTTGACTCCGCACTATGGTTTAATCTTGCAGAAGACCAAACCTCCAGGGAAGTATTTGAGACGTCAATAAGCTCCGGCTCTCTCATTCCTGTTCTGTCTTTCATCCACCTCACTGAGTTTTCGCGCAGAAGGCAGTTTGAACGGCTGCAAGTAGCGAACTATGTTGATCGTATCAATGCAATCTGTCCGATTCTCTGGTCGAAGGGGCTTGCCACAATCACTGAGGCTGAAGTGAAAAACGCTTTTCTTGCGTCACTTGGTATTGAGCCAGCGCCAATCGTTGTATTTGCGAATAATTTTATTGATGCAATGACCAAGCCTGTCGGTTGGGCAGATAAAGTTGATATAACCACGCAACGTGTTTCGACGATTGTGGAACGCCTACGGCGCACTCCTAGTACCCCAAAATATCTTGAATATCGCAAATCTGTGCCGGTGTTTGATATTCCCGGATTAAGGAATCTGAGACAGTCTAAGGGAAAGGTTTATATCGATTTACCGCTGTGCGTTCGAGACACTCTCGGCAAGGCTGTAACGACGCCAAAAGGCCTTAAGTTTGACGTAACCAAAGGCTTACTGGATAGGTTCTTATCGAAATTCAAGCCGAATACTTGCCCAGCTTTCTCTCTCGCGCTGGCTTTCCTTGATGGATGGAGTAAGAGCGATGGAGGCGAGATGCCGTCAATTTTTGAGGATTTCTTTCACTTGATGGCGCTTGCTTACTGCGACATTATGTTCGCTGACGGTCAAACTTGTGAGGCTCTAAAGAAAGGACGGGCATTTAAGAAGCCAATGCCAAACGCTAAGTTCCCAGGGTGGGCAAATTCACTTGTTTGATGCTGAATTGCTGCCGTACTGCCCCACTTAGATTTGGACAAGGACAGGCAGAGAGATAGGAAAATAGAAAAGGCATCAGACATTATTTTCGCCGGTAAGACTGATCTTCTTTTAAGAAGAAGTTAAAATTGTGGACGTAACGTTTTGTCTTCCCCTGGGGTCTGCGGAGGGGAAGATGGGACAGATTTACTTTTCTGATCCTCATGGTGTTGGAGATCTGCCCCGGGAAGTCTTCTGATGAAGTTACTGAAATTCGTCGTGCTCCTTTCCTTTTTGCTTCTTGCGGCTGCGTGCTCGCCGGCGTCGGAGGGCAAGGGTGATAAAAAGCCCGTCACGCTGCATCTATTCACGTGGTCGGACTATACGGAGGAGACGGCGGCCAAGGAGTTCGAGCAGAAGTTCGGGATCAAGGTCGTCACGGACACGTTCGGATCCAACGAAGAGCTTCTGGCGAAGATGCAAGGCGGGGCGTCCGGTTACGACATTACCGTTCCATCGGATTACATGGTCTCGATCATGGTCAAACAGGGATTGCTCGCGGAGATTGATCCCGCCAAGATTCCGAACCTCGCTCAGGTCTATAAGCATCTCAAGGGGCTCTATTACGATCCCAAGAACACGTACTCGGTTCCATATCTGTGGGGGACCACTGGCATCGGCTATAACTCGGATGTTGTGCAGACGCCGCCGGAAAGCTGGCAGGCGTTGTTCGACGAGCGGTCCAAGGGAAAGATCAGCCTTCTGAATGATGAACGGGAAGTCTTTGCCATGGCACTGCGAACAGAAGGGTTTTCGATTAATTCCACCGACCCAAAGCAGGTTGCCGCAGCCAAAGTTCGGTTGATGACACAAAAGCCCTTGGTCAAAACGTACACCAGTGAGAACTACGATCAGTTGTTGGTGTCGGGTGAGGTGGCCCTCGCGCATGGCTGGAGCGGGACGGTGTTGCGGGCAGCCGCGGAGAAGCCATCCATTAGGTACATGATTCCCAAGGAAGGGGGCACAATCTGGCAGGATAATCTCTGCGTCTTGAAGACCTCCACGCATAAATCCGAAGCGATGGCCTTCATCAATTACCTGCTGGAGCCGGCGGTCGCGGCCCGCATCAGCACGAAGGTAAAATATGCGAGTGCGAACGAGGCGGCCCGGACCTTCCTGCCGAAAGAGTTGGCCACGAATCCCGTAATCTACCCGCCGGAGTCGACGATCGAACGGCTGGACTGGATTAAGGACGTAGGGGATGCAATCAAGCTGTACGACCGCGCCTGGACCGAGCTCAAGGTCAAATAAATTCTGTATACTATGGACAGGTGTTAATGGGAGATCATTCCATGTGCATGCGAATTATATTGGGCCTCCTGGTGTTGTTGGGGGCGGCGACGCCCGCGTTCTCGATGGATATCAAGATCCAGGAATGGAAGTTCGACAAGGATGCGCCGGGGAGTATTCCGATCGGATTTGTGCCGAGCAAACTGAACAGCGAAGCGGGGCACTGGCAGGTGGCAAACGATCCAAAAGCGCCTTCCGCCCCTAAGGTGCTGCTCTGGCAGGGCACAGACCAGACCGCGAAAGATCAAATTATCTTTATCGACGGCCTGGAAGCCGGCAGTCTTGATCTCACGTTGCGCATCAAATCGGCAACGGCAAGCGAGGGTCAGGGCGCAGGCGTCGTCTTTCGCGCCATTGATGAGCGCAATTACTACCTGATCTGGCTCAGCCCGCAAGAGAAGCTGCTGCGCCTGGATAAGGTCGTCAATGGCACGGTGACGCACCTACAGGATCTCACCCTGGATGCCGTGGAGCCTGGCAAGTGGCACACATTGCGGATCCTCATTCATGGCCCCCTTATGGAGGCGATCTTCAACAACCGCCAATTCCTGTCCGGCCGGGAAGAGGCCTGGGCCTTCGGCACCTACAAAAAGGGAAAGATCGGTCTTTTGGCAAAGGGGGACGGGCCGATGTATTTTGATACCGTGCGGTACACCGACATGGATGACAGTACCGCATCCAACGGGCCCTTCGGGGCAGAGTCCGTGGCGCCCAGGAAATAGGGGTAGCGATGATACGCTATCGGCTGAGTGCGATAGGGGCTCTGTTTGTAGGGTTCTGCTTGCTATGCGTGATGGTCTCACCGGTTCGGGCGCTGACAGTGGAAGAAACCAAGCGCGCGGAAGCGCTGATTCCTTTGCTGGAAGGTGCTCAGGAATATTGGGCGATCGGCGAGTTCGTACATCTTGGCCCACCGGCGGTGCCGATCTTAGTCAATGCTTTAAACCATCCAAGCCGCCGGGTCCGGATGAACGCCATTGAAGCCATGTATTTGATCAAGGACAAGTCCGTCTTGCCGGCGCTCAATACTCTGGCGGCCGATTCTAAGGAAATTCCCGCGGTGCGGGAAAAGGCTTTGCGCGTCGCCATTCGCCTTGATCCGACGCATACGCTGCCGGCATTGCAGGCGATGGCGAAAGACGGGGATGAAACGATCCGTAACACGGTGGTGTCGCAGAGCCGGCAGATTAAGGATAAAGCCGTGGTTGAGTTGCTTATCCCGATGCTGGCGGATGACGTACCAAGCGTCGCTGATGGCGCGCAGCGAACCCTCTATGGATTGACGGGTCGGTCCGTTGAACGCCAGGATTTTTTGCAATCGACGAAGGAGCAGAGAATTGCTTGGTCAAAGGATTGGGCGGAGTGGTGGGAAGAAAACCGCGACAAGTTCAACTTTGGTCCTGAAAAGCGGGGCAGCCAAGGCTCCTGATTGTCCGCGACCTGCCAGTATGGTACGATAAAGATTCAGAAATTCCACTCGAAGCAGGGGTGAAAGATGGCGGTTCTTAAGATTGCTAAGCTGGGCACGCCGTCCCTCCGGCAGGTGGCGCAGGTTGTGCCTCCGGACAAGATTGGGCAGCGCAGCTTTCAACAGCTTATCGACGATATGTTGGAGACAATGGAGGCGGCCGAGGGAATCGGCTTGGCCGCGCCGCAGGTGTTCCAGTCAGAGCAGGTCACTGTGATGGAGTGCAAGGGCGAGCAGGGATTTCCTCTGACGATTCTCATCAATCCGAAGATCGTCGGCTTTTCTCCCGTCAGCGCGGAAGGCTGGGAGGGTTGTCTGAGCATTGATGGATTGCGGGGAAGAGTGAAGCGGGCGGTGGGAGTCCGGGTGACATTCTTGGATCGTGACGGCAAAGCTCACGAACTCGATGCCACCGGCCTGTATGCCGTCTGCATTCAGCACGAACTGGATCACCTGCAGGGACGGGTCTTTCTGGATCGCATGTCGGACATGTCCACGCTCACGCAGTTGGAGGAGTTCGAGAAGTACTGGCGGACCGAGCACGCTGAGGTCATCTAGGCAAGAGCTGTTTCAACCTCATCTTCCATCCACCCGTGAAATCCTTATTACGTGTCCTTCGCTATATCCGCCCCTACTGGCGATTGGCGGCGCTCACGTTTGCTGCGGCCGGGGCCGCGGCGGCGTTGGAGCTCCTGCCGCCCTGGCTGGTGAAACTGGTCATCGATGATGTCATCGGGCAAAACCAGATTTCTCTTCTGCCTTGGCTGATCGGTGGCCTCCTGCTCGCGCAAGCGGGGAAGAACCTGGCCGCTTCGCTGCGCATCCGTTTCAACAATACGCTGGAGCAGCAGGTCATCTACGATCTGCGCAGCGAGGTATTCGCCGCGCTCCAGCGCCTCTCGATCAGCTACTTTGAAAACCGCTCTACGGGCGAGATCATGAGCCGCATCAACAATGACGTCGAGCACGTCGAGCGCATTTTTATCGACGGCCTCGAATCGTTGCTGATGTCATCCCTCACGCTCGTGGGAATCTCGATCATTCTATTTTCGCTCAACTGGAAGCTGGCTGCGCTGTCGCTGTTACCGATCCCCGTGCTGGTCTATTCGGCATCGTACTTTACGGGGAGGGTCCACGGATTTTACCGCGCCGTGCGAGAAGGGACGGCCGAACTGAATGCGTACTTGCAGGACGCTCTGTCGGGCATTCGTGAAATCATGGGGTTCAATCGCGAATCGTATGAGCAGGGGCGGTTCAATCAGCGCAGCAAGGCGTATTCCGAGAGCAACCTGCGAGTCATGAAACTCTGGTCCATGTACTCTCCGTCCATGATCTTCATCGGAAGCCTGGGAAGCGCGATCATTCTATGGTATGGCACCGGCGAGGTGATCAAGGGGAATCTAACGGTCGGTGAGCTCGTCGCCTTTCTGGGGTACCTTGCCCTGTTTTATGTGCCGATCAACCAGATTCACTCGGTCAACCACATGCTGCAGCACGCATTGGCGGCCGGCGATCGGGTCTTCGAAATGTTGGATACGAAGCCGGAGGTTGTGGACCGGCCCCATCTTTCCAAGCCGTCGCAGAAGGTTGCCGGCGACGTCGCGGCCAGGAAGGTGTGGTTCCACTACCGTCCGGACATTCCGGTGCTGAAGGGCATTGACTTCGAGGTGACGGCCGGCGAGCGGATTGCGCTGGTTGGGCCCTCCGGCGCGGGCAAAAGCACCCTGATCAAGTTGCTGATGCGTTTCTATGACGTGACGGAGGGCGCTATTCTTCTGGATGGGAAGGACATTAGAGAATTACCCCTTGCGTATGTGCGAGAGCAGATGGGGCTGGTGCAGCAAGAACCGTTTCTGTTCAACGGTACTGTCAAAGAAAACATCGCCTATGGGAATCTCACGGCGAGCCAGGCCGAAATCGAGGAGGTGGCGCGGATCGCCCGCGCGCATGAGTTCATTGCCGAATTGCCAGAGAAGTACGAAACCTGGATCGGCGAGCGCGGCGTGAAGCTTTCCGTCGGGCAGAAGCAGCGCATTTCAATCGCACGAGTTTTGCTAAAGGATCCTCCGATCATCATCTTCGACGAGGCCACGTCCAACATCGATACCGAAACCGAGATCAAGATCCGGGAGGCCTTGGAAGAGCTGACACGGGGACGAACGACCTTCATCATTGCGCACAGGCTCTCGACGTTGCGCCATGTGGATCGCATTTTCGTCCTCGATGGCGGCCGTCTGGTCGAAGAAGGCAGCCATCCGGAGTTGATCGCCCGCAGTGGCGTGTACCGTGCGCTCTACGACGCCCAGTTCCAGATCTAGAAAAAGATTTGGCTCCGTTTCAGAACAGCTCTTTATAGTCCGTGCCATAGGTCGAGCCGTCTTCATCGGCGTACCCAAGCGAGGCTCGATCGCGATGTTCCGCCTCATGCAGATTAATGACATAGTGTCCGCGGACATGACGCACGACGTCCTTAAAGGCAAGTCCTTGCTTGTCCCGCGCATGGGGTCCTCTCGCCAGGTCCCTCAGCACCTGAGGGGTCGCCCATTCGCTTTCCGAGAAGATATAGATATCGGCAATAGCGTGGGGGCCGAGCTTATCCCCTTTAGTCGTAGGCGGAACATACTGCACGAGTGTCTGATCTACACGCGCCCGTTTGAAACGCTGCAGGAGGTGCGCGATCTGGTCATCGGTCGTATCGGGAGGGACCAGGATAGCAGCAGCGTTGAATTCCGGCAGGGCGGCAGCGGCGCGGGAGGTGACGTGAGGAACATTGGGCGTTCCAGTCGTCATGCCCGGCGTTCGCTCCGTGACGCCGGTTTTCGGATCGATTGGCTGGTCCTTCGGATTGGGAATGACGATCCACAGAATTAGCCATAGAAGGAGAATGCCTCCGAGCACGGCCTTGATTGGATGACCGCCGGTCGGTTGGTCGGGCGCCGGGCCGCCTGGGGTGCGATAGCCCGCCGTCATGGCCCAGTGCCTTTTCGTTCTGCCGCTTTCGCCTGCTCCCACAGCACCTCTTGTTCCTTCAAGGTCATGTCCGAGAGCCGATGTCCTTGCTGTTTGGCGGCGGCTTCCATGCTGGTAAATCGCTCTGTGAACCGGTTCGCAGTTCTACGAAGGGCTTCCTCAGGATTCAGTTTGAGGTGGCGGGCGAGGTTGACGACCGCGAACAACAAATCGCCGATTTCGTCCTCCAGCCGGCGCAGGGAACGATCGTGAGGTCCCTGGAGGTATTCCGTCCGCGTCGCGCCTACTTCCTGCAACTCCTCCTGGATCTTCTCAAGGATTTGCCGATAACCCGTCTCGCCTTCGGGCCAATCGAAGCCGACGTGGGCGGCTTTCAATTGTAATTGATAGGCCCGAAGCAGCGCAGGCAGGGCCTTCGGCACGCCATCGATCGCCGATCCCTCTTCCCCGTCCTCTGACTGCTGGGCTTTCTCCTGCTGTTTGATCTCTTCCCAGCGATGGAGGACCTCAGCGGCGGTGATTGTATCTGAAGGGGACTCCGAGAACACATGCGGATGCCGTCGGATCAGCTTCTCGGCCAGCGTTTGCAAAACGTCTTCAATAGTAAAGGTCTGGCGTTCGCGGCCGATTTCGGCATGGAAAAGAATCTGAAGAAGAACGTCCCCTAGTTCTTCCTTTAGCTTGCGGTCGTCTTGGGCGTCGATGGTCTCGAGCACCTCATAAGCCTCCTCGATGAGGTACGACTTTAGCGACTCGCGGGTTTGTTTGCGGTCCCAAGGGCACCCGCTGTCCCCGCGCAAGCGCGCCATGATGGCGACGACTTCATCAAACCGATTCGACATGCGCCTCCTAGTGTGATGGCTCTGAGCCTCAGATGTCCCTCATTATTATAGGAGAAGAAAAAGGATTGTGAAACCGCCTAACCGTAGGAGGCGCCCAGGGGAAAAGGGTCGTGCCCCTGCCTCCTGCATGGGTTGAGTCCCTCAACCGAGTGTGGTAACTTCAAAGATACGTCAACGGAGTCGTTATGGCGGAGGAAGAAAAAGGGTTCGTCATTAGAGACCGGCGGGGGCGAGGCGCCGAAGGGCAAGAGGCCTCGGCTTCAGAGCAAGCGGCAACGGCTCAATCCCAGGAAACCGAGGCCGGCCAGGAGGCTGAGCCGCGGTTGCCTCCGAGTTTCCTGTCCTTCGTCTACTCCCTGGGAACGTCAGCGCTGATGCTGCTCGGAGAAAGCCCCGGCCGGGAAGGAGTCAGTGTTCCTCAAAGTCTTAGCCATGCCCAGGAGATCATCGACGTCCTGATCATTCTGGAAACCAAGACGAAGGGCAATTTGACGCAAGAAGAGGAAACACTGCTCCAGGAAATGTTGTATACGCTTCGAATCAAGTACGTTGACAAAGCCAGCTCCTCGAAGTCTTAAGAAGTCCTGGTTTTCCTCCCTTCAACTGGTATGCCATTCATTGACCTGACAGAGGGGCAAGTTTAGAATGGCCTTTGTGGAACAAGGTCCTGTGCGTCCAGGACATCACAAGGCGGACGGCGATCGTCCGGCCCATTACCTGCGCCCGATTCTTCTCGTCCTCGCGTTCCTCCTTCCGATGGTCTATCTGACCATCTACTACAACGATAAGACTCAATTTTCCGACAAGACTCACGCCACGCGGTTTGTGCCCAGCAACATCCTGGTCTTGGCGCTTCTCAACGTCGATATAATTCTTCTGGTCCTGTTGATCCTGTTGCTGTCGCGCAGGCTCGTCAAGGCATTTTTCGAGCGCCGGCAGCGGCTGTTAGGATCCGGCTTCCGGACGAAGTTGATCGCGGCCTTCGTCGGTTTTACCTTGATTCCTACGCTCCTATTGGTGGGCTTCGCGGGCAGTCTGCTTTCGCAGAGTATTGACCACTGGTTCGGGCAAGAGGTCGAACACGCCTTGAAGGACTCCCAGGACGTGGTGCAGGCGCACTGGCGGGGCTACGAGACCGTTGCGCTGAATGCGGCGCGCGCCATCAGTCGCGAGATTTACGCCGACGGCCTGCTGGACGCCGTCCATCAGGAAACTCTCACGGTCGCCATGCAGCGCAAACGCTTGGAATATGGAGTGGGCGGGGTGGAAGTCTATTCCGCGACGAAAGATCTCCTTACCCGCGCGGTGGACTCGAGGATTCCGCTGCACATCCTCGATAACCCTGGCAACCGTGTGGTTGATAAGGCTCTGTCTAATGGCGAATACAATGAGAGTCATATTACAGACAGCGGAGACCTGATTCGCGCGGCCGTCACCATTCCCTCGGTCAAGGGAGCGAGGGAGGTGGACGGCGTGGTGATCGTTGATACCTACCTGCCGGAATCGTTGGTCACCAAGATGAAACGGGTCGTTCAGTCCTACAAGGACTACAAGGAGGCAAAGGCGTACAAGAATCCGGTGAAGGCGCAATATATTGCGTTGGTCCTGGGGATCGGTCTGGTCATTATCCTCTCCGGGACCTGGTTCGGCTTTCAGATTGCCAAAGGCATCACCGTGCCCATCCAAAAATTGGCGGAAGGCACCAAGGCGGTGGCGGCGGGCGATCTGAATTTCAGGATCACGGCGAAAGGCACGGACGAGATCGGCGTGCTCGTGGACTCTTTTAACCGCATGACGCAAGATCTGAAGTTCAGTAAGGCGGAATTAGAACAGGCAAACGCCTCATTGCAGCATTCCAATATCGAACTGGATCGCCGCCGCGCCTACATCGAAACGGTGCTGGATAACATCGGCAGCGGCGTGCTATCGGTGGATGCGGGGGATCGCATCGCGACCTTTAATCGCTCCGCCGAGCGCATCCTGAGCCTGAAGGCCGAAGAGATTCGTGGCTTGTCGTTGATCGATGTGTTCAAACCCATTGGCCTCACCATGTTCATGGAATTGGTCGAACGCCTGCGCTCGAGCACACGGGAAACCGTCGCCTGGGAGGGCCAGGCCGAGTTGCGAGGCAACACGCTGGTGCTGGGGCTGAACGCTTCGCGATTGCGCAACGAGACGGGCCGCGAGTTGGGGTCGGTGATTGTCTTCGAGGATCTCTCGGCATTGATCAAAGGTCAGAAGGCGGCGGCATGGCAGGAGGTGGCTCAGCGAATTGCGCACGAGATCAAGAATCCACTCACGCCGATCCAGCTTTCGGCGGAACGGCTGCGGAAGAAGTTTTTTGAGAAGGCCGGCGATTTTAACGACATTTTTGATCAGTCGACGATGACGATCGTGAACGAAGTGAACAGTCTCAAGCGTATGGTGGACGAATTCTCCAACTTCGCGCGCCTGCCGGCGCCTGTGATGGAGCGCCAGTCGTTGCATGCCGCCGTGCAAGACGTGATCCTCCTCTACTCCGCCGCGCATCGGGACATCGAGTTTCTGGCGAACCTTGATGAGAAGCTGCCATGGATCATGATCGATCGGGAGCAGATGAAGCGTGTCTTTGTAAACATCTTCGATAACGCCGTGCAGGCCATGAGCGGCAAAGGTCGTTTATGGGTGACCACGCGTGTGGAGACGAAACTGAGAAAGATCATCATTGAAGTCGCCGATGAGGGAGTCGGCATCCAACCTGGCGACCAGGAGAATCTCTTCCTGCCGTATTTTTCCAAAAAGAAAACCGGGACCGGCCTGGGCCTCGCGATCGTTCACCGCATCATTTCGGATCATGACGGCCGTATCAGCGCGGCGAATAACGTTCCGAAAGGCGCCATTTTTACGATCGAGCTTCCCACATAAGAAGCGCCCCATGAATACTCGGATTTTGATCGTTGATGATGAGCCCGCAATTCTCAACGCCCTGACGGGGATCCTCGAGGATGAGGGCTACGATGTCTCGGCCGCAAAGAGCGGGCCAGAAGCCCTCAAACTCATCAAAGCCGAGCCGCCGGATCTGGTCTTTCTCGATATCTGGATGCCCGAAATGGACGGGATCGAAACGCTTCGGCGCGCGTTGGAATTCGTTCCCAATCTTCAGGTCGTCATGATGTCCGGACATGGCTCGATCGAGTCCGCAGTCAAGGCGATCAAGCTCGGGGCCTACGACTACATCGAAAAGCCGCTCTCGCTGGAAAAAGTCACTCTCCTGATCCGGCATGCGTTGCACGAGCTGAAACTCGAGCACGAGAACCGATCGCTCAAAGAAAAGGCGTCTCGGCATCTCAAAATGGTCGGAGAGAGCGCGGTCATGGTGGAGCTGCGCCGCCAGATTGAAACGGCCGGGCCGGCGCCAAGCCGAGTCCTGATCACGGGTGAAAACGGCACCGGGAAAGAGTTAGTGGCCCGGGCGATCCATGTTCATAGCCCGCGCGCCGACCGTCCATTCATCGAGGTGAACTGCGCCGCGATCCCCGAGACGCTCATTGAGAGCGAACTGTTCGGCCACGAAAAGGGAGCGTTCACCGGCGCAATGGTGATGCGGCGCGGACAGTTTGAGGTGGCGGACGGCGGCACGTTGTTTTTGGATGAAGTCGGCGATATGAGCCTGGCGACCCAAGCCAAGGTGCTCCGAGTGCTGCAGGAGCAGCGGTTCCAGCGATTGGGTGGGACAAAGCCGATCAAGGTGGACGTGCGGGTCATTGCGGCGTCCAATAAAAATCTGGTGGAAGCGCTCCGGAAGGGCACCTTTCGCGAGGATTTGTATTTCCGGCTGGCGGTGCTTCAGCTGGATGTCCCACCGCTGCGCGAGCGCCGGGAAGACATCCCGGCGCTGATCCGCCACTTCCTTCACATAAATGTCGAGGAGCAGGGCTTGCGCCCCCGGGAGATTACCCATGACGCCCTGGATGTTCTCTCGAGACACGACTGGCCCGGCAATGTTCGGGAATTGCGAAACCTTGTAGAGCGCACGATGATCATGTCGCGGGGATCGGATATTCAGGCATCGGACGTAGAGCCTCTGGTGCGACAGGGTGGGGTCCTGCACTCGCCGCAGGTTCCATCGGCCTTCGATTACGCATCCCTGCGGGAAGCCCGGGCGGTCTTTGAGCGTGAATACATCGGCCGCAAGCTTCGCGAGCGCTCGTGGAACGTCTCCAAAACAGCGGATGATCTGAAGATCGAGCGCAGCCACCTCCACCGGAAGATCAAGCTTCTGGGCATCGAAGTTCGCCCCGAATCCTGATTTTGTCATTCTGTTACACTCCCTGCATGGGCGAATCCCTGCAAGCAGGCAACGACCGGCTGCTCACCATCGAAAAGCTGGTTCATGGGGGCAAAGGGCTTGCCCACGATGGATCGCTGGCGGTCTTTCTCCCGCGTGTGCTGCCCGGGGAGCGGGTGCGCGTGCTGCTCGATCGGCCCCGAAAAGGGTATGCGCAGGGGCAGCTGGTTGACGTTGTTACCCCCTCCGGTGATCGGATCACGCCTCCATGTCCGGTTTACGGACAGTGCGGCGGCTGCCAATTACAGCACGCCACGCCTGACGCGCAACTCAAGCTTAAACGGACAATCCTCAGCGAAACCCTCGCCCGGATTGGCGGATTGCGAGATCTGAATGTCCCTCCCCTAATCCCTTCGCCCGAGAATTTTGGATACCGGAGCCGGGCTAGATTTGCGGTCCTTCGCGATGACCAGGGAAAGGCTGCTTTGGCATATCACGAAGAGGGAAGTCCGCGGCTGGTCCCTATCACCGAGTGTCTGTTGTTGGAACCCCCGCTGAATCGCATGCTGGGCGCTCTCAATAGGCTCCTGCCCTGGTCTGAGAAGATGCGCCTTCAGGAAGTCACCGTCACCGCGTCGAACGGTACTGAAGAGGTCGTGAATCAATATTTCGCGGAGCGAGCGACCGGCCGCGAGGCCAAAGCGTGGTTCGACAGGGTCCGAGAAGACGGGCCGATCAGAGGGCAGGCGTTGATGGCAGGTCGCGGCGCACAGGCCCGCCGTTGGGCTGAAGGGGAAATGGCATTGACTGAGGTCATTGCCGGCTGCAGGTTCAGGATCAGCGACGAATCCTTCGCGCAGGCGAATTGGAAATTGAATGCCGCGCTGGTCGAAGGAGTGAAGAGCTGGGCGCTGGAGGGCTTCGAAGCATCCCCGCTGCGCGTGCTCGAGCTCTATGCCGGAACCGGCAACTTTGGTTTGCCGATCGCCCGGGAAGGCGCTCTCGTTACGTTAGTAGAGGGAAATCGGGCGGCCCTGGCGAATGCCAGGGAAAATGCCAGGATCAATCATATCGGGCGTTGCCGGTTTCGGGCCGTCTCGGTGGAAGCGATGTTGGCGGCAAGCGCCGCCGGCGAATACGACCTGGTTGTACTGGATCCTCCTCGCACCGGCCTCAGCAAGGAAGCAGTGGCGGGGCTCATTCGGGTGGGACCAAAACGCATCCTGTATGTCTCCTGCGATCCTCCGACGCTGGCACGGGACCTGCGTGCATTCGTGGCCGCCGGCTATCGTGTGGCTCGGCTGCAGGCATATGACATGTTCCCCCAAACCATGCATATCGAAATCCTTGTCGAATTAGTTCGCGACTTGTCCTGACTCGTCCAGTAATCCTTCGCCGTCCGCTGAGAATTCGGGACTCGAATGGCCATGTGCTCGATCCCGGCGCATCCAATCATCAATCATCTCCATCTTGAACCGCCATTGCCCGCCGACCTTAAAGGCCGGAAAGGTGGGATCCTTGATCAGCCGGTAGACCGTGCGCTCGGTGACGACGAGGTAATTGGCCACCTCCTTCACCGTGATCAACTTGCTTTTGTGCTTTTCTTGTTTCGTCATGAGCATGTCTTTCCTCCCAGGAGATGATGGTCGTGTTGTCCTCTTTTCCGGTATGTTGTCCACTGAACTTAAGACACAGCAAGACAGGTGCCATGAAAAGCTGTGAAGGTAAGACATACGTTTTCAATGACATACAAAACAGGCCGTGTTGACCTAAGGCGTCCCTTCCGCTAAGATGCCGCTTTTCTAGGCAAAAATGGCATGGCAGCGATGGACTATAAAAAAGCGGGCGTTGATATCGCGGCTGGAAATGAGTTCGTGCGTCGAATCCGCCCTATAGTGCGATCGACGTTCCGGCCCGAGGTTCTGACCGATATCGGCGCTTTCGGGGGTCTGTTCCGCTTCGATTCTGCGCGATATCGAGAGCCGGTGCTGGTTTCAGGAACAGACGGTGTGGGAACGAAGCTGAAGATCGCGAGCCTGATGGGGCGCCACGACACTGTCGGCATCGATCTCGTGGCGATGTGTGTGAACGACGTGGCGGTGTGCGGCGCCGAGCCGCTATTTTTTCTCGATTACATGGCGGTAGCACGGTTGGAGGTCGGGCAAGCGGAGACGATCCTCTCCGGCATTGCGGAAGGGTGCCGGCAAGCAGGCTGTGCGCTCATCGGCGGGGAGACAGCCGAGATGCCGGGTTTTTACCCGCAGGGGGAGTACGACCTTGCTGGCTTTGCCGTTGGCGTCGTGGAGCGAGACCAGGTCATCGACGGCAGCCGCGTGCAACCCGGAGACGTCGTGATCGGACTTGCCTCGACAGGGCTCCACAGCAATGGCTATTCGCTGGCGCGACAGGTGCTTCTGCAGAATACGCCAGCCGCATTGCAGGAAAAGGTGTCGGGATGGGAGGAGACCGTTGGAGAGGTACTCTTGAAGCCGACACGGATCTACGTGAAGACGATTCTCCAATTGATAAAATCCGGTGAGGTCCACGCGATCGCGCACATTACGGGTGGAGGTCTCACCGAAAACATTCCTCGCGTACTTCCTGAAGGCTGCGCAGTTGTGATCCAGCGCGGGACTTGGAATGAGCCACCGATCTTTGAGTTGATCCGGAGCCGGGGTGCGATTGAGCCGGAAGAAATGGCCAGGGTCTTCAACCTCGGCATCGGTCTGGTCCTGATCGTGGCGCCCGAGCAGGGGCAGGAAACGATCCGACGCGCGCAGGAATGCGGGGATCGAGCCTTTCGGATCGGGATCGTGGAAAAGGGCGAGCGCGCGGTTCGCTATGCCTGAGAGTCGGATGCGCATAGGTGTTTTGGCCTCCGGCAGGGGCTCCAATCTCCAGGCGATTATCGACGCGATTGAGAAGCGGACGTTAGACGCCATCCTCGCAGTGGTAATCAGTAATAAGGCTGAGGCGCCGGCGCTGGAGCGCGCACGGAGCCATGGGACGCCCGCCGTCTTTTTGGATCCTAAAACAACAGCCGATCGAGAGGCCTACGATCGGGTCATTCTGGAACAACTGCGCCGGTATGACGTGGAACTTGTGGCGCTCGCCGGATACATGAAGATCGTCACCTCGGTCCTGATCGAGGCCTACGCCAATCGGATAATGAATATCCATCCGTCACTGCTTCCCGCCTTTCCTGGATTAGCCGCCCAGAAGCAGGCGCTGGACTGGGGCGTGAAGGTCTCGGGCTGCACCGTGCACTTCGTGACCGAAGGGATCGATGCGGGGCCAATCATTCGTCAAGCGGCCTTGCCGATTCTAGAAGAAGATACGGAAGAAACCTTGGCGGCGCGTATCCTGGTCGAAGAGCATCGGATCTATCCACAGGCTCTTCAGCTCTTCGCGGAAAAGCGACTCACGGTCGAGGGTCGAAAGGTGCGAATTCGCGAGAATAAGAGTCCCCACGGAGCATCGCTTCTAGCGTCGGACTCCTGAATTGTTGTATACTTACCTCCTTGTCCGGGAACGGGTGGGGGGTTAGCTCAGTTGGGAGAGCACGACGTTCGCAACGTCGGGGTCGGGGGTTCAAATCCCCTACCCTCCACCATACCGAGCTTGCTCGACCCGGAGGCGTGCTGATTGATTTACGCCGACGGGATCTGATTCTTGTCTGTTTTAAGTTACGCGTATCGGCCTTTCGAAGGATGCCGGGATATTTAATTCCTGAGAGTCTCTTTAAGGAGTCATGATCAGCACCGAGGCTTTAACCAAGTATATCCAACAGTGCATGCCCGATGCGTCTGTTTCCGTAACGGACCGGACGGGCACCATGGATCATTTCAGCGTTCGTGTTGTCTCGGATGCGTTTCAAGGGAAAAGCCTGTTGGACCGGCATCGGTTAGTCTATGAGGCATTAGCCGAGCCGATGAAGGACGGTCGCATTCACGCGTTGGAAATTAAAGCAGAAACAAAGACGACAACGTAAACCTCAAGAGGAGAATGTCATGGCAGATCCTATTCAAGAAGAAATCGAACAAGAGCTGAAAAAACATAAGATTCTGATTTACGGCAAAGGCACCAAATCAGCCCCTCAATGCGGCTTCACGATGGAGACGATGCAGTTCTTTGACAGATATGGGTATCCCTACGAACTCGTCAATGTCCTACAGAACCCGGCCAAGCGGGATGCGCTGACGAAGATGACGAATTGGCCGACGTTGCCCAAGGTCTTTATCGACGGGAAGTTTTACGGGGACACGGACATTCTGGATCCCATGGAGAAGAACGGCGAGATCGAGCCTCTTCTCAAAGACGCGTTTAAGAAGGAATAAGGTCTCCGGGCAACTCCCGCGCGCGCGAACAATGATCACTGAAGAAGTAGTCCAAGGTGCCCGCCAGTATTTGATGAACACCTATACCCGCTACCCGATTGCTCTGAGCCGGGCGCAGGGGATGCGAGTGTGGGATGTTGAAGGACGAGAATATTTAGATTTTCTGGCTGGGGTTGCAGTCAACGTGCTGGGTCATTGCCATCCGAAGGTCACGCGCGCGATTCAACAGCAGGCCCAGCACTTACAGCAGAGCTCTAACCTCTTTTATACCGAGCCGCAGGTGCGGTTGGCAAAGATCCTCGTTGATCATTCGTTTGCCGGCAAGGTCTTTTTTGCCAATAGCGGGGCCGAAGCGAATGAGGCGGCGATCAAGCTCGCGCGCCGGTGGGCGCATGAGCGCGACGGCCAGGGCCGGTTCGAGATCATCTCAATGCTGAACTCCTTCCATGGCCGAACGTTGGCGACGCTCGCTGCCTCCGGACAGGAAAAACTGCATACAGGCTTTGATCCCTTACCAGCAGGCTTTCGCTACGTCCCTTTTAATGATGAAAAGGCGTTAGCCGATGCGGTTTCGACGCAGACTGCGGCGGTCATGCTCGAACTGGTGCAAGGGGAAGGCGGAATACGTGTCGCCGCGCCCAGCTTTTTAAAGGCCTGCCGGGACATTACGCGGGAACGCGGGGCGCTGCTGATCTTCGATGAAGTACAGACAGGTGTCGGCCGGACCGGCAGACTCTTTGCCTACGAGCATTACGGGGTCGCCCCGGACATCATGACACTCGCGAAAGGTCTGGGTGGAGGAATGCCGATCGGCGCCTGCTTGGCCACTGATGCGGTGGCTGCGGCCTTCACACCCGGGAGCCATGGGTCGACCTTGGGCGGAAATCCTCTTGCCTGTGTGGCCGCCATCGCGGTCCTTGAGGTGATTCTTGAAGATCAGGATATTCTCGGGCATTGCGCGCGTATGGGAGAGCACTTCCTTAAAGCGCTTAAGGATCTCGAAGCAGGTTGCCCGGCGATCACGAACGTGCAAGGGCTTGGGCTGATGATCGGTGTCGAGGTCACGGTGAACGCGCATGACCTCGTCCACGATCTTCGGAAACGCGGAATCTTGGCTAACGCCACGAGCGAACACATGCTGCGGTTCGTGCCGCCTCTCATCGTGACGCAGGCCGAGATCGATCGCCTCGTCGTTCTTCTCGGCGAAGTCATTGAGGCCCGCCGGTGACCTCGTCCAAGACGCATCTCCTCGCAGTCCACGATCTGTCCCATGACGAGATCCTGGCTCTCTTTCGAGAAGCCGCCGATCTCAAAGCGCTGCGCCGTCGCGCCCTGTCGGCGCAACGGTTGAGCGGCAAGACGCTCGGACTGTTCTTCGAGAAGCCGTCGACCCGCACCCGCGTCTCATTTGAGGCCGGCATGAATCAGCTCGGAGGCCAATCCCTTTTTCTGTCGGTCGCAGACGTTCAGATCCGGCGCGGAGAAAGCGTCGCCGACACCGCCCGTGTCCTGTCGCGCTACCTGGATGGCCTCGTAATTCGATCCTATGAGCACCATACCGTAGAAGAATGGGCGAAGAACGCCACGATTCCTGTTATTAACGGCCTCACGGATCTGCACCATCCTTGTCAGAGTCTGTCCGATCTGTTTACCATCCGCGAGAAGAAACGGCGGCTAAAGGGGAGAAAGATTGCGTATGTCGGCGACGGCAACAATGTCGCGAATTCTCTGCTAGAAGGCGCGGCCATTATGGGCATGGCCATCAGCATCGCCTGTCCGTCCGGATACGAGCCGGATGGGGCTATTGTCGATTGGTCGCGGGACCGTGCCCAGCGAACCGGTGGGTCCATCGAGATCCTGCGTGATCCTTTTGTGGCGGTCAAAGGCGCCGATGTGCTCTATACCGACGTGTGGACCAGCATGGGCCAGGAGAAGGAGCAAGCGCGACGGGTAAAAGTGTTGGGTCCCTATCAACTCAACGACCGTCTGCTGGCGGCCGCAAAGCCTGATGCGATCGTGATGCATTGCTTGCCGGCGCATCGCGGGCAGGAGATTACCACCTCGGTCATGGACGGCCCTCACTCAGTCATTTTGGATCAAGCCGAAAACCGGCTTCATGTCCAGAAGGCAATCCTCATTCGCCTGCTGCGGGACCGGTAAAGCTTATGCCCAGCGCCGACCCTCGTAGCAAGAAAGTCGTGCTCGCCTATTCCGGCGGACTGGATACTTCCGTCATCTTGAAATGGATGCGCGAGACGTTGGGCTACCAGGTGGTGGCCTTCTGCGCCGACTTGGGCCAAGGCGAAGATATGAAGGCGGTCAAAGCGAAGGCCATGAAGCTCGGCGCCAGCAAAGTGTATATCGAAGATCTCCGTGAGGTATTTGCCCGCGACTATATCTTTCCGATACTCCGCGCCAACGCGATCTACGAAGGCAGCTATCTGCTGGGCACCTCCATCGCCAGGCCGTTGATCGCGAAGCGTCAGATCGAGATCGCCGAGCGCGAGAATACCGACGCGGTCGCCCATGGGGCCACGGGCAAAGGCAACGATCAGGTGCGCTTCGAGTTGACCTATCTAGCGCTGAATCCTTCTATCAAGATTATCGCTCCCTGGCGGGAATGGAGCTTTCGTTCGCGCCAGGATCTGATGGAATACGCGAAGCGGCACGGCATTCCGGTGACGGCGACAAAAGCCAAACCCTACAGCACCGATCGGAACTCGTTCCACGTCAGCTACGAAGGCGGGATTCTGGAGGACCCCTGGGAAGAAGCGCCGGACGAGATCTTTCAAATGAGCGTGTCGCCGGAAAAGGCGCCCGCGAAGCCCGCATACGTCGAGATCGGGTATGAACAGGGCAATCCGGTGGCGATAGACGGCAAGCGGCGCTCACCGGCCGCCTTATTGGCGGAGCTCAATGAGCTGGGGGGAGCGCATGGCATTGGCCGGGTCGATGTGGTGGAAAATCGCTACGTCGGCATGAAATCGCGAGGTGTCTATGAAACCCCAGGGGGCACGATCCTTCACGCAGCGCACCGGGCGGTTGAATCGCTGACGCTTGACCGCGAAGTCCTTCACTTGCGGGACTCGCTCGTTCCGCGGTATGCCGAGATGGTCTACTATGGCTATTGGAACGCCCCAGAGCGCGAGATGTTACAGGCGGCTGTCGATGAGGCGCAACGAGACGTAACCGGAAGGGCCCGCCTAAAACTCTACAAAGGGAGCTGCTCCGTCGTAGCCCGTCAGTCTCCCCGCTCGCTCTACCGGCTCGATATGGCCACCTTCGAAGACGATGGAGTCTACCGGCAAAAAGATGCCGAAGGGTTTATCCGCCTGAACGGGCTGCGGCTGGCTATCCGCGCATCCCGAAAGCGGACCAAAGGGATAGGTCGCGCATGACGCCAAAGAAAAAGTTGGAGTCACGCAAATCCCCGAGCCGGAAGTCCTGGTCCGGGCGGTTTCGCAGCCCCACTGATCCGGATGTCGAGGCGTTCACCTCGTCTATCGAGGTCGATCGCCGGCTCTATCTCCATGACATCGCGGGGAGTCTAGCCCATTGCCTCACGCTCGAGCGTGCGGGATTGCTGACACTTCGGGAGGCGACCCGACTGGCGAAAGGGCTCAAGCAAGTCAAGCGCGAGATCGCGGACGGGCGCTTTCGATTCGCTCCCGGACAAGAAGACATCCATATGGCTATCGAATTGCGGCTGACCGAGATCGTCGGAGGGGTGGGGGGCAAGCTGCACACGGGGCGTAGCCGCAACGATCAAGTCTCGCTCGATCTGCGGCTCTATCTCCGGGACGCGCTCGGAGATCTCATCGCGCGGTTGCGAAAATTTCAGCAATCACTTGTCACGGTCGCCCGCCGCGAACTGGGCACCGTCATGCCCGGCTATACGCATCTGCAGCGTGCGCAACCCGTGCTGTTCGCGCACCATCTGCTGGCCTATGTCGAAATGGCGGAACGGGACAAGGGACGGCTGCGTGATGCGCTGACACGGATGAACGTCATGCCGCTGGGTTCAGGAGCCCTGGCGGGCACCAACTACCCTATGGACCGAGCCTACACGGCTCGGCTCCTGAACTTTCCGGCGATCAGCGAGAATAGTCTGGATGCAGTCTCCGACCGCGATTTTGTCGTGGAGACATTGGCGGCGCTGTCGCTCATCATGGTGCATGCTTCGCGGCTGGCCGAAGAATTGGTGCTGTGGTCGTCTGAGGAATTTGGGTTCGTGGAACTTCCGGATGCTGTCTGCACTGGCAGTAGTATGATGCCGCACAAGAAGAACCCCGACGTTCCTGAACTCATTCGAGGCAAGACGGGCAGGGTGTATGGCCATTTGGTCAGCCTGCTTACAATCTTGAAGGGTCTCCCATTGACCTACAATCGCGATTTGCAAGAAGATAAGTCGGCTGTATTCGACGCTCTCGATACCGTTCAAGCGTCCATCGGGATGCTTATCAAGACGGTCGAAGGCCTTACCGTGCAACGGCAGGCCCTCGCGGCGGCGGCATCGTCGGGGTTTCTGCTGGCGACGGAGCTTGCGGACTATCTGGTCCTTAAGGGAATCCCTTTCCGCACCGCGCATGAGATCGTCGGCAGGCTCGTGCGAGACCGCTTGGATCGCGGCAAGGATTTGGCAGACGTCACCTTGGAGGAGCTGCGAAGCTTCTCCAGATCGTTCGAGAAGGATGCGCTGGACATGCTGACCATCGAAGGAGCATTGGAGCGAAAAGCCCAGGTCGGGGGCACTGCGCGTCAAAGGGTGGCGGCCCGTCTCAGGACCCTGGAGAAAGAGTTGCGGACCCAATGATGACAGGCAGTCGAGGGATGCGTCTGGTGACTATGGCAATCGTGGGCGGTGCTCTTAGCACTCTCCTGCTTGCCGGGGGGTGCGGTAAGAAAGGCGCCCCGGTGGCGCCCCCCGAAGATGCGCCCCAATCGCCATCTAAGCCGCAGCAGGACCGTTCGTCCTTGCCCCCTCAATGAGGAGAGGTATTTTGCCGGCAATAGGAGTACACTGAACGTTTCATAGTGGTAAAATTCAGACAGTCAACTGCTCCAAGATGGATGAGGTGATGTAATGCAGCTCGTGCGACTCTCGCAGCCCAAACGAAAAAAGCTGTTGCTGGTGGATCCGTATCCCCGCGACAACCCCTATCACCTCGGCCCCAGTGAAAGAAAGGCCATCTGGTTTCCCAAGTTGAGCCTCCCCGTCATCGCCGCCTACACCCCCGATCACTGGGACGTCGAGATCCAGGACGAGGCCGTGCGCGACATTGATTTCGAGTATCCGGCCGACATGGTCGGCATCTCGATCATGACCTGTTATGCTCCGCGCGCCTATGAGATCGCCGCCGAGTTCAAGAAGCGCGGCGTGACAGTGGTCCTGGGCGGGGTGCATCCGACCTATTGCGCCGAGGAGGCCTTGCAACACTGCGACGCGATCGTCACGGGAGAGGCGGAAGATAACTGGCCACGCGTGGTCGCCGATTTTGAAAAAGGTCAGATGCAGCGGCATTACAAGATGGACGGGTTTCCGGCGCTCGAGAACTATCGCCGCCCCCGGGTAGAGCTACTGGCCGACTCTGCATACATGACGCGCCAGTGCACTTTCACCACACGCGGCTGTCACTTCGACTGCGAATTCTGCAGCGTCTCCCCCTTTAACGGCAAAAGCACGCGCCGGCGGCCGGTGCCGGAAGTCATTGCCGAGATCAAACGCGTGCGGGAGTTCGTTTGCGGCGAGCTGGTGGGGCGCCTGGGGAAGGGCTCGATGTTGAGCGCCCTCGGGCTTGCCGCCAAGATCCGGTTCGGCATTGAGGACGGCGGGATTGTTGCGTTTGTGGACGATCTGCACAACAGCAACCGTGCATACTGCCGGGAGCTGTGGGCCGCGCTCAAGCCCCTGGGCCTGAAGTGGGGCTGCCAATCCACGCTGTTTCTCGGAGACGATGAGGAGATGGTCAAGCTCGCGGCGGAAAGCGGCTGCGTGTCGGTCTTTGTGGGCATGGAATCGATCTTCGAGGAGAGCCTGGGGGAAACCCACAAGCCGTTTAATCGCGTCAAGAAGTTCGAAGAAGAAATCCAGATGTTCCATAAGTATGGCATCATGGTGAATCCCGGCATCGTTTTCGGGTTCGACAACGACGACGAATCGGTGTTCGAGCGCACGGTCGAATTCCTGGTCCGCAACAAGTGCGAGCTCGCGTACTTCAACGTGCTGACGCCGTTGCCGGGCACCCCGTTGCACGCGCGCTACGAGGCCGCCGGACGGATTTTCGACCGCAACTGGGCGCACTACGACGGCAAGCACGTCACGTTCCATCCCACACGCATGACGCCCGAGCAGTTGGAGAACGGTTTTAACTGGGCGAACCACACCTTCTACTCGATTCCCAACATCTATCGGCGGCTGTCCCATACAACCCAGCGTCTGGCGCCGCGGTTCATTATGAACTGGGAGTTCCGCCGCGTGATCCATCGTGCGTGCCCGAAAGGTAGCCTCAGCCCCGTGGCGTCGGTGATCAAGACATTGCAGGCTAAGTTGCCCTCTGTGAAAATGGAGAATTCCATTCCTAACGCGCTGCTGGCGCTGAAGAAGATGTCAGGGCAGGTGGACCAGTTCTTGAGCATCAAGACGCGCAAACATGAAAAGCTGACGGCGCTGATGGTGGAATTGGAGGGCGCGCTGGACCATTTGAACGCGGCAGAGCTGAAGACCCGCCTCGCAGATGCCGCGAACAAGGCCAAGCTGGATATCATTCTGAATTTTGAGCATCTGCGCCATGCCACGCCTCTGGCCCTGCACACGCTCCTGGACGGTGACTTCTTCACGCAGGCAGCTCCTGCGGCCCGTGTCCGGTACCGGAAGCTGAAAGACGCTTTCGGCACGGCGGCAAGCGAGATCAACTTCCACGGCCTGGACCTCTTCGAGGAGGAGCCGCAGAATGCCTGATTTCCGGTACCTGGACGGGGAGTTCCACTGCGAATCCGTCCCGTTTCGGAAAATTGCGGAGGCTGTCGGGACGCCATGCTACGTCTACAGCCATGCGCGCCTGATCCGCCAGTTTCGGGGTTTCGACGCCGCCTTTAAGGACGTGCCGCATATCACGGCCTACGCGATCAAGGCCAACTCCAACATTGCCGTCTTGCGGCTGCTGGCCCAAGAGGGGGCGGGCGCGGATATCGTCTCCGGCGGTGAGCTATATCGCGCTTTACAAGCCGGGCTTATGCCCCAACGGATCGTGTTCGCCGGCGTCGGAAAAACCGATGAAGAGATCCGCTACGCGCTGCAGTCCGATATTCTCATGTTCAATGTGGAATCCCCGGCGGAGCTTCTCGCCATTGATCGTGTCGCGGGTGAGCTTACAACACGTGCGCGGGTCGCGCTGCGAATCAATCCGGACATCGATCCCCAAACCCACCCCTATATTTCCACGGGGCTGAAGAAAAGCAAGTTTGGGATCAGTGCCGAACGGGCAGTCGATGAGTTCAAGCTCGCCACGACTCTCAAGAACATCGAAATCGTCGGCGTGCACAAGCACATCGGCTCGCAGTTGATGCATGTCAGCCCCTATGTCGAGTCGTTGAAGAAGATTCTCGACCTTGTGGAGCAGCTCAAAGGCATCGGGGTGGAGATCCGCTATCTGAACGTCGGCGGCGGGCTCGGAATCACGTATCAAGATGAAATCCCGCCGCAACCCGAGGATCTTGCGCAGGCGATCTCGCCGCTCCTCAAGGACCTGAAATGCGTGCTGATCTTCGAGCCGGGCCGCTCGATCGTCGGCAACGCCGGGGTCCTCTTGACGAAGGTTCTCTACCAGAAGGCGAATCCCGACAAGACCTTCTTGATCGTGGATGCCGCCATGAACGATCTGATCCGGCCGTCCCTGTACGGCGCCTATCACGAGATCAAGCCCGTGCAGGAAGCTCGCGAGAAGGCTAAGAGGAAGGTATTGGTGGACGTCGTCGGTCCAGTATGCGAGTCGGGAGATTTCCTCGCGAAGGACCGAATGATGCCGTTAGGAGATCCTGGAGACCTGCTCGCGGTCATGAGTGCCGGAGCGTATGGTTTCAGTATGGCCTCGAACTATAATTCCCGGCTGCGCATTCCTGAGGTCCTGGTGCGGGACCGGGAGATTCACGTGATCCGGGCGCGGGAGGAATATCCGGATCTGATCCGGGGCGAGACGATCCCCGCTTTTTTAAAGTAGCTCCATGAAGAAAATCCCGTTTATGAAGTTTTCCGGCGCGGGTAATGACTTCATCGTGATTGACAACCGCGATCGGGTCATCCAGCCGAAGGCCATGGCCTCCTTTGTGACCCATGTCTGCCGCCATCATCTCTCCGTCGGCGCCGACGGCCTGATCTTCATTGAGAAATCCCGCAAGGCCGACTTTCGCTGGCGGTTCTTCAATGATGACGGCGGCGAGGCAACCTTCTGCGGAAATGGCGCCCGTTGCGCGGCGCGCTTTGCGTATCTCAAGAAAATTGCTCCGAAGGCCATGCGGTTTGAGGGAACGGCTGGGACGGTCGAAGCCGAGGTGCATGGCTATCGGGTCACGGTGCGCGTACCCGATCCTTCAGCGGCCCAATTGAACCTTCATATTCCGATTGAAGGCACCCTGCACGAAGGCCATGCCATCAATACCGGCGTCCCGCATTGCGTCTATTTCGTCCCAAACACGGTGCAGGCCGATGTGCTTGGGATCGGGCGGGCCACGCGCTTTCATGACCTTTTTGAGCCGGCCGGCACCAATGTCAATTTCGGCCGGGTGGTGGATCGCCATACGATTCATCTCCGGACGTATGAGCGAGGGGTCGAAGCGGAGACACTGGCGTGCGGCAGCGGGTCCATCGCCGCCGCCCTGATCGCCGCGTTGGTGCACAAAGTCGAATCGCCGGTCACGGTGGTTCCTAAGAGTGGCCTGCCGCTGAGCGTGACGTTCAGGAGGGATGGAGAGCGGTTCACCGATGTGACATTGACCGGCGAAGCGCGCGCAATCTACGATGGCTTGATGCGTTCGGACGCGTGGGAGTATGAGCTGCTATGAACTTCACTGGTTCTATCGTCGCCATTATCACGCCGTTTCGAAACGGCAAGGTGGATGAGCAGGCCCTCCGGGATCTGATTGACTGGCAGATCGCCAATGGGACCGACGGCATCGTCCCCTGCGGGACGAGCGGCGAATCCGCCACCCTGAGCTATGACGAACACAATCGCGTGATCGAGATGACCGTGGAGGCGGTGAAGGGCCGCGTCCCGGTGATCGCCGGCACCGGATCCAATTCCACGGAAGAAGCGATCGCGCTGACGCGGCACGCCAAAGACGTCGGCGCCGATGGGGCCCTGTTGATCTCCCCCTATTACAATAAGCCGACCCAGGAAGGACTGTTTCTCCACCATCGAGCCATCGCTGAAGCGGTGGACCTCCCGCAGGTCCTCTACAACATCCCCGGCCGCACGGCCGTCAACGTCACTCCGCAAACGGTGGCGCGGCTATCCAAGATCAAGAACATCGTCGGCATCAAGGAAGGCTCAGGGTCCGTCCAACAGGTGAGCGACATCGTGCATCTCTGCAGCGATCGATTCACCGTGCTGGCGGGGGATGACGCGCTCACATTGCCGATGTTGGCCGTCGGCGCCAAGGGAGTGATTACCGTCACCGCCAATGTAGCGCCTGCTGACATGGCGGGGATGATCGATGCCTGGGTGGCCGGCGATCCCGCTAAGGCGCGCCAGTTCCATTACAAACTGTATCCGCTCTTCCAGGCGCTCTTTTTGGAGACCAATCCGATTCCGGTCAAGCACGCGGTCGCGCTGATGGGCAAGGCGACCCCGGAGCTTCGCCTGCCGCTCTGCGCCATGTCGCAGGAGAACCTCGACAAACTGACGCAGGTAATGAAAGATCTCCGGTTGATCTAGAATGGGACGGGTCCTGTCCGCGAATGCCACAGGTGCTGCCGCCTCACCGTCTCGGCGGCGCGCACAAACGTGGCGCTCCTTATTTGTCGCGCCGTGCGCTGCTCCCGCAGCCCAAGTCGCTGCGCGGGACTGGGCGCCCGTTCGCGGCCACCGGTCCAGCGATCAACCTCCGATAGGTGGCGAAGAGGAGGAAAGGTGAGCAGGAAACTAGCATGATCAAGGTCATTGTGGCGGGAGCGGGCGGTCGCATGGGTGGACGCCTGATCAGCCTGATTGGGGAATCTAAGTCGCTGCGGCTTGCAGGCGCCATTGAGAAGAAGGGTCATCCGGCGGTCGGCCGGGATGCGGGAGAAGTGGCGGGAGGCGCCCGGCTGGGGATCCCGATCGGTGATGACTTGACGACGCTTGCCGAGAAGGCCGACGTGCTGATCGAGTTTACATCCCCTGAAGCCACGCTGGCGCACGTTGAGATCATGGCCAGCCGGAAAAAGGCGATGGTCATCGGGACCACCGGTCTCTCTGCCGAGCAAGTCTCTGAACTGAAGACCAAAGCGAAAGCGATTCCATGCGTGTTGGCGCCGAACATGAGCGTCGGTGTCAACTTGATGCTGAAGGTAATTGCTGAAATGGCACGCGCCTTAGGCGACGACTATGACATCGAGGTGACGGAAGCCCACCACCGGCTGAAAAAGGACGCTCCCAGCGGAACTGCCTTGAAGGTCGCGGAGGTGCTGGCCAAGGCGACCGGAAAGAGTCTCGACCAGGTCGCTGCTTACGCCCGCAAAGGCATGATCGGGGAGCGCAAGCGCGGTGAGATCGGCATGCAGGTCATCCGCGCCGGCGACATTGTCGGCGACCACACCGTCCTCTTCGGCGGCATCGGCGAGCGCCTCGAGGTGACGCACCGAGCCTCCAGCCGCGACACATTCGCCGTGGGCGCGCTGCGCGGGGCCGAATGGGTCGTCAAACAACCTCCTGGCCTGTACGACATGCAGGACGTGCTGGATTTGAAGTGACGCTCTTTCTTACCCTCGCCTAATGGCAGGAATGCGGTCCTGGTCTTTTAGGCGCACTCTCGTCTTCTGGTGGATCCTCTTTCTGGTCATCCAGCAGGCAGAACGCTTATTTCTGCTTCCGGACGCCGTGGCCCTGGAGCGGCCAGCGATCGGCATCGTTTTGAAGTCGCTGATGACCGGCTTCAGAGCGGACTTCATCATCTCGACTATTGCCATCATCTGCGCTACTGCCATGGCCGGGATCGTCGGTCTCATATTGACCTGGTTCGGCGGAATGTCGCGCTCCGGGCGTCCATACCATGGACTCCTGACAATTTTCTCTGCCATAGCAAGTCTGCTTATCCTGGTCGTCCTCACGGCTGACATGGGCTACTACCATCACAATCACCAGCACTTGGATTTTGTCTTTTTTGAATATCTGGATGATCTGTTCGGGCTGCATTCGGAGCCTGGTATGGGCGGAGCCCAGGCCGGTCAGCAGACGGCCGCCGAACTTGCTGACACATGGGCTTGGGCACTCAAGCTGGCTGGATTCCTGCTTCTGGAGAGCCTAGCCATCATGATGTGGTGGTTCGGCTTTAAGTACAGGGTCGAGCCGGCACTCTCCCGCTATGCTCCGCGGTCAGGGTACACATCGACCGCCGTGCTGGTGGTTGGCCTGCTGCTGGCGGGCTTTGGCTTTCACCCTCGCGGACCGTATGCTATTCGCACGGTCGAAATCCATAGTGCCGTCTATTACACCCTGGCGCAAAATCCAATCCTATATGGCGTCGACGCTTGGCGGGCGTCCCGCGAGTCTCATCCCGTCGCCAAACACGCGCTGATTATTGATGCGCCGCCGCTGGATGAAGCGGTCAGGATTGCCCAAGAGGTCTTGGGGAAGGGCGAGCGATTTCTCGATCCCCGCTATCCTTTCGTGAGAGAAGTACGGCCTACGAGCGGCGTCCGCTTTGAACAACCGGCCAACGTGCTGCTGATATTCGTTGAGGGTCTGGATCGCCGGTACTTGGGGCGAACGATCGCTGCAAAAAACACTGGAGAGGCAATTCAACTTACCCCGTTTCTGGACCGCCTGAAAGGCGATAGTGTGTACTTCGAGAATTTTTTCGCCAACGGGGTGCAGACGTCGCGCGGACTGTTCGCCTCCTTTTGTTCCTATTATCCTTCCCAGGGGGCCTCGGCGATGAAGACCCGCTATGCCAACGACTACATGTGCCTGCCGACGCTATTGCGGAGCGCCGGATACCGGACAGAAATGATAATCAGCCAGCATCACGACATCAATCGCTTGCAGTTATTTATGGTGCGCAACGGCTTGGACCAATTGTTCGATGAGGATGATTTTCCGAAAGATGCCGAGAAGATCGGACGGCAGGTCACCGACGGGGCCTTATTGACTCGCTTCCGATCCCACCTGGAGACCCTTCAGACGTCGGGCCGGCCGTTCTTTTTGACCACGCTCACCTTCAACACACATCATCCCTTTAGTGTGCCGATGACGCATAAGGATGTCCGCGCGCTCCGCGAGGAAGAAGATGGCTACATTCCGGCGCTTCGGTACTTCGATGTTGAGTTTGAACAATTCTTTCTTGGACTGCAGCGAGACGGACTGTTGAAGAATACGGTCGTCTTTATCTTGGGCGATCACGGGCGGCACGAAATGAAGGGGAAAAGCCAGCCGGAGCAACACCTGGGGCACTTTATGTCGCCGCTGTTTGTGTGGCTGGACCCCTCGTTACGGACGCCCGCCAATTACCGGCCGCGCGTGGTCTCTGCCGTCGCGAGCCAGGTCGATCTCGCGCCGACGATCCTGGCCCTCAACGGGATCGCTCCCCACGTTTCGGCGCTCTTGGGGCATGATCTGAGTTGTATACTTGTGCGGGACTGCGGGGAAGACAACGTCGCATACTTAAGCAGTGTCTATAGCGATGTGATCGCGCTTGCAGACAAAGCCGGGTTCTTGGTCTACGCGCTACCGTCGGGAGAGCTGTACGAGACGGATCTCGCCCTTCGAACGCCGGCCGTGGTGCGAGCTGCCGGAGACTCCGCGGTAAGCGCCCGCTATCGCCGCCTTCTGGCCTTGTACGTCAGCTCTAACGTGCTCCTGGAGCGAAATCAGATCTGGTCCTGGAAAGAGTGGGGGAAGAGGCTGTAGCAGAGAAATTTACTTTCCGCTGACGAGCGCTTTGTAGAGTTGATTGAAGTCGGCTTTGGCGGTCTCGACGAACACGCCGCGGTTGCCTCCTATTGCGACGGTCCAGTCTCCACCTGCATACATCCAACCGTGCTGCGGTACCCAGGTCATCCCGCTCATCTTGGAATAGGAACCGGCCAGCGTGTTGAACATCATCGTGACGGTCGCGCAGAACTGCGCAGTCAGCGCGCCCATGTCCTTCGTCATGTCCATCTTCGCCTTGAAGTCCACCAACTTGCCGTCAGGTGTAAATTCTCCTGCGGCCACCACTCCACTGATCTTCATTAAATCATCTAATGTCGCCATGGTCCTATCCTCTCTTTCTATAGCAGTTTTTCAAGGCTTTCCCAGTCCGTGACTGGCTGCGAGCAGGTGAAGTTGTGGCAGACGTACGCGGTAGCTTTGCCGTCAATGGCGGTCTTGCCTTGCGCGGCACCCGGCACGCCAGGCGATCCGGAACTTTTTTCGCCGACCATCACTAAGGTCTTATTCGGCACGTAGCGCTGACGGATCTTGGTAAGGAGATCGGCCATGGCGGGATCGGTGCGCGAGCCGATCAACACGATCTCCTTGGGTTTTGAGAGATAGTAGTCAAGTGCGCAGAGGAGCGACGACGTCCCGAAGGGGTTTCGCTCCATCTGTTCCCTAAACAGCCGAAATGTTTGCTCCGCGCGGTCGAAATAGATCTGCTCGCCGGTATAGGAGAACAACCGCAGAAAATTCATCGCGGCGATGGCGTTGCCGGAAGGGATGGCGGAATCCTCGCCGCTTTTCATGCGCTGGATCAGGGCCTCATGGTCCCGGCCGGTAAAAAAGCATCCCCCCGTCTGTGCATCCCAGAACTGCTCTAGCATTACGGCTGTGAGCTCGCGGGCCTTTTCCAGGTACCGTGACGATGACGTGGCCTCAAAGGCATCAATCAGTGCCGCCGTCAAAAACGCATAGTCATCCAGGTAGCCGTTCAGGCGGGCTTTCCCGTCGGTCATCGTTCTGAAGAGCCGCCCGTCCTTGTAGGCGTTCGAAAGAAGGAATTCGAGCGCTCTTTCGCCCATGGACAGATACTGTGGGTTTCCCAGAGCTTGATAGGCGTCCAACACCCCCGAGATCATTAGGGCGTTCCAGCCAGTCAGGATCTTATGATCGCGAAGGGGTTTGACCCGTTGTTCGCGGACTTCCAGGAGCCGCTGCCGGGCGTCGGCCATCATCTGATCGGCGTTCGCCACGTCGGGAACCGCGATTCTGCCGTTGCTCTTGATCAGATTCGGGATGTTCTTGTCTTCAAAGTTCCCGCGCTCGGTGATGTCATAGACCTGGCAGAAGAGCTCCCCGATCTCCAAGCCAAGGATCTCCTTCACCTCAGCCGGCGTCCACACGAAATACTTGCCTTCATGGCCTTCGCTGTCCGCATCCTGTGCGGTATAGAAGCCGCCGTCCGGATGGACCATTTCCCGCCCGATGTACTCCAAGGTTTCCTCGACGACGCTGCGAAAACGCGGCTCCCGACTCAGACGCCAGGCATCCAGATAGAGACGCACGAGCTGAGCATTGTCGTAGAGCATCTTTTCAAAGTGAGGAACCAACCACTGAGCATCGGTGGAATAGCGATGGAACCCGCCGCCGAGGTGGTCATAGATGCCGCCGGCCGCCATTTTCCAGAGCGAGTGCAACGTCATGTCCAGCGTTTTGCGCTCCTCGGTGCGCCGGTATTGCCGGAGCAGGAGGTGGAAGGGCGGCGGCGTGGGAAATTTGGGCGCGTCGCCGAAGCCGCCGTTGACCGGCTCATAGAAGGAGCTGAGATCACGCACGGCGCTATCCAACAATTCCTCACTAAGGGGCGCTGTTGACGGGGTGGGCGTACTGATGCGTCGCAGACCCGTTCGAACTTTCTGGATGTTCTCCTGAACCTGCCCGGGCTCTTTGTGATAGGCGTCGACGACGCCGAGCAGGACTTCGGGGAATCCCGGCATGCCATAGCGTGAAACCGGAGGAAAGTAAGTGCCTCCCCAGAAGGGCTCCTTCTCCGGTGTGAGAAAGATTGTCAGCGGCCACCCACCACCGCGTCGCATGAAGGCCTGTGCCGATTTCTGATAGATGTCGTCCAGGTCGGGGCGCTCTTCACGGTCCACCTTGATGTTGACGAAATGTTCGTTCATCAGCTTGGCGATGTCGGGGTTTTCAAAGGATTCCCGCTCCATTACATGACACCAGTGACAGGCGGAATAGCCGATGGAGAGGAGGATCGGCTTGTTCTCCGACTTGGCGCGTCGCAGGGCTTCGTTTCCCCAGGGATACCAGTCCACGGGATTGTGCGCATGCTGCTTGAGATAGGGGCTCGTTTCGTGGATGAGGCGGTTGGTGGAGCTGGACGCCATAGCCCATCGTACCCTTCCGTTTCATGATTCCGCAATGTGAGAATAAGACAATAGTAGCGGGTCCCGTCGACGAGCAGCCGGGGCACCAGTTGCTCTTTGGATGCAACGGGTCACCAGCTCGCTCCGCCAAGGGCAAGCAAGTCGCTACGCCCGCCCGGGCGCCCGCTCGGCGTCACCCGCACTGACCCTGTGAGAGGTATGTGGTATAGTCGCGCCTCAGATGAGAGATTATTACAAGGTCCTTGGGGTTGAGAAGGACGCCGCCACCATTGAGATCAAGGCGGCGTTCCGGCGCCTTGCCAAGGAGAACCATCCGGACCACCATCCCGGCGACAAGAAGGCCGAAGCTCGCTTTAAGGAGGTCAGTGAGGCCTATGGTGTGATCGGCGATGCGGCCGCCAAGGAGGATTATGACCGCATCCGATTCGGTGGTCATGGGACCTTCGGCCCGAAAGAGAAGCCGATCAATCCGGAGATCTACGTCAGCCAAATACTGGAGAAGCTGTACGAGGCCGGGCATGGCGACATTCAGGGATATTTGCTGAATAACATCGCGAAGCTCAGGGAGGAGATCGAAGTGGTCCGCCGCCTGACCAAAGAGAAAATCGGCTACGACGCCTTCAAGCCGCAAATCGTCATGGATCACGCGCCGGAGGCCTTTGCCGGTTGGATCGACGAGGAGATGGAGGTGCGTCGCAGCAAGATCATTCACGTGGCATTGTTCAACCTGCTCAAACAGGGGGCAGCCAATCCCAAGCGGGAGCAGGACGTCGATCGACTGAAGCGGCGCCTGGAAAATGCCTGGGAGGATGGGCAGAAAGCAGGTTATCGCGATGCCCTGGAACTCTTCTATCAACGAAATAGATGATGAGGCAGAGCACCGACAATCGAGCGCCTGTCCTCGTGCCATTGGCTTTGGCGCAGAAATTGTTAGCCTTCTATAATTATCCGGATCCGCGGCGTCGGGGTCGGACGATCCGCGGCTACGATCGGCCTCATGCGCTGCGAACGGCTCGGATGTGCGCGACGGTCGCGCGGCGGCTCGGGCATCCCGATGCACGTCTCTACAGTTATCAAATCGCCTGCTTGTTGCACGATCTCGGCCGAGCAGGACTCGATCAGAAGCTATTTGGGACGATTTGGTCGTGGGCGCGGCGGCAGGGAATCCCGTCCCGGCCTCGGGAGTGGCGGGCGGTTCATCCACAGACCCGTTACGGCCGGGAAACCGAAGCCTTCCTGGCGCGATACCACGATGAACTCGTTCAACTCAGGATCCCCATTGACCCCTGGACATGCGAACAGGTTGAAATGCGCCTGGGCTACGCACGCCGCTTGGCGCGCCAATTGCGGGCCGTGAAGCCAAGGCTCGCGGCCCTCGGTGTCAAGTGGATGCCCTGGATGCAGCGCGTGATGCTGTATTACTACTATCCAGAGAAACTCAAAACCGCGCCCGCCTGGGTTCGCGAGTTGGCCGAGGTGCTGGTGGCGTGCGAACAGTTCGAGGCGTATAGCAATCGCAAGCGCGGCCGCGACTACTACACGCGCAGCAAGGAGCAACTGTCCGAGGCCTTCGCCTACCTCGAAAAATTGCGCGGGGAGCAGATTCTGAGCGACAGGGTGCTCAAAGCCCTGTGCCAATCCGCGGCGGAAGGCGACTTCGATCGGATCCTGACAGAAGCGCGTGGCGTGGCGCTATCCTCGGCCGAGACGAAGTATCTTCGAAGCCTGGCATCCACCGGGAAAAGCTTGCGTATGAGAAAACCATGAGCGTGAAGACCAGCGATCTGCAACTTAAGCTGCGAGGTGACACCCAGGTCGAGAATATTACCAAGCGCGTTGCTGACGTTGTCGCCGGCAGCGGGCTCAAAGCGGGGATCGTGGTCGTATTTATCAAGCATACGACGGCGGCGGTCATGATCGTTGAGGACGAGCCCGGCATTCGGGCCGATACCAAAACGATCTGGGAACGGCTGATTCCGCCGGACAGTCAATGGCAGCACAATACGCTAAACGAAGACGACAACGCGCATAGCCATCTGCGCGCGCATCTTCAAGGATGCTCTGTCACGGTGCCCTTTTCGAATGGATCGTTGCAGCTGGGCACCTGGCAGCAGATCGTGGTGGTGGACTTTGATACCCGGGCGCGCACGCGCGATCTGATCATCCAGATGATCGGGGAATGAAAGGCGCACAGGCTCATTATCCAGAATACATCCCCCTCCTTTGTAAGGAGGGTAGGGAAGGTAGAGTTTGGTTCTACCCCACCTTGCCTCCCCTTACAAAGGGGAGGGAGTGCACTGGATGAAAAGTTGCCTCGCCTTTTTCACAGTCCCTCTTCTTACATTGTGGCCCCTTCCGGTGCTGGCCTGTGCGATCACTCTCGATCTCCCCGATGTCGTCTTTCCCTTGGAGAAGATGAACAGCGGAGCGGTCTGCAGCGTGGCGGAGGTGGTCAATGACTACACCACCTATCAATTGGTCCCCTCGGTTCAGGTGCCCATTCAAAAGCCGCTGTACGACTTTCTCTTGGACCATCCGGCCCTCACGTCCAATGCGGTACGGTTTTACAGGTTCGGCGGCTATGTAGTGAAGGAGGTTTCGGCGACCGTCTTCACAGGGGAAGATAGGGAGGGCGGGGAAGCGACGGTCACGCTCTTGTATCAGGACACGACGCGGCGCGTGTATCATCTGCGAGGGAGCCAGCGGGGCTATTTTATTCCCATCACAGGCACGGGTATCGTGATGCTTAACTATCACCCAACGATGGGGACCGACGGGCGGGAAAGTGTCGAAACCCGGGTCACCGTCTTTGCCCGGCTCGACAACCGCTTCCTCGCGAATCTCGTTAAGCTAGTGCGGCCGATCCTCCAGCGGCTCATCAATAACAAGCTCACGAAAGGTGTGAAGACCGTGAATCGCCTCACGGAGTTTCTGGCTCAAGAACCGGAAAAGGTGAGACGCGACGCGGATCAGTTCGCGATAGATGCGGGACAGGCGCAAACTTTCCGCGCCTTGCTGTTGCCGTCGGCTAAAAAAGGTGGGTGAATCGAATGAAGGAAGACCGCTACTTTTCTCGCACTTCCTCCACCGGTTGTACGACCTCCACCTCGAACCCGAGGTCCTCAATCATCTTCCAGGCTTCGTCCGCCGGCATGCCCGGCGTGGTGAGGTAACCGCCGACGAAGAGCGAGTCGGCCGGATAGAGTGCCAACGCCTGCAGGGAGCGGAGGTTGAATTCGCGCCCACCGGCGATCCGAAGCTCCGTGCGGGAATGCAGGAACCGGAAGAGGCAAAGGATTTTCAGGCAGCGTTGCGGCGTCAGTTCCCGCCGGCTCTCCATCGGCGTGCCTTCGACGGGATGCAGGAAGTTCATTGGGATGGAGTGCGGTGCGACCTCTCGCAGGGCGAAGGCCAGATCGATGAGGTCCTCGTCGGCTTCGCCCATGCCGGCAATGCCCCCCGAGCAGATCTCCAGGCCGGCCGCGCGCGCATTGCGGATCGTCGTGAGGCGATCTTGATAGGTATGGGTCGTGACGATTTCGGGGTGAAAGCGCTCCGAGCTGTTTAAATTGTGGTTGATGCGGTCCACTCCGGCCTCTTTGAGGCGTCGCGCGTCGGATTCGCCCAACAGCCCTAAGGAACAACAGACCTGGACCGGAAGCCGTCCCTTGATCTCTCTCACCGCCTCCGAGATCGCAGTGAGCTCTCGATCCAAGGGACCGCGCCCGCTGATCACGATGCAGTACCTGATGGCCTTCGAGGCGACGGCGCGTTCAGCGCCGTCGATCATCTCGGCTTTCGAGAGCAAGCCGTACTGATCAATGTCGGCTGTGGAGATCTTTGATTGCGAGCAATAGCCGCAATCCTCTTGACACGCGCCGCTCTTGGCGTTCTGCAGCATTTGCAGACGAACCTTGCGTCCGAAGAACTGCCGGCGCACAGCGTAGGCGGCATCCAGAAGTAACAACAGGTGCTCGTCCGGCGTTTCCAGAACCGCCCGGGCCTCGTGGCGTGTGAGAGCCTCTCCGGCGACCGCTTTGTCTGCCCACTGGCGATAGTCTTGAGACTCACATGAGGCGCGTTGATCCATGGAATTACTCCTTGATGAGTGAGACGCCGGTCATCTCACGTGGTTGGGGGATGCCCATGAGTTGCAGGATTGTGGGCGCGAGGTCCGCCAGGATACCGGAGGCTCGCAACGCATGCGGCCGATCGTCCACGATGATGCACGGGACGGGATTGAGCGTGTGCGCGGTATGCGGCTCGCCGGTCGTGTAGTCTACCATTTGCTCGAGATTCCCGTGATCCGCCGTGATGATCGACGCACCGCCGATGCCGCGCATGGCGGAGACGACCTGCTTCAGGCAGTCGTCGATCACCTCGGCCGCTTGAATCGCTGCTTTCAGGATGCCCGTGTGGCCCACCATATCCGGATTGGCGAAGTTGAGCACGACCAGCGAATATTTGCCGGTGCCGATCAGCCGTGATGCTTCCCGGGCCACTTCGCGGGCGGACATTTCCGGCTTCAAGTCATACGTCGCTACGTCGCGAGGGGAGGGGATGAGCACACGGTCCTCGCCGGCGTAGGTCTTCTCGTTCCCCCCATTAAAGAAATAGGTGACGTGGGCGTACTTCTCAGTCTCGGCGATGCGCAGCTGGTTCAAGCCCAGCCCGCTGATGATTTCGGGGAGGATTTTTGTGAGCCGCACCGGCGCAAAGGCCACTGGGTGTGCGAAGGTCTCATCGTACGAGGTCATGGTGGCAAAAGCGGAGAATTTCACCACGATATTCCGGGGAAAGCCATCGAACGCGGGCTCCGTCAAGGCGCGGGTCAATTCCCTTGCCCGATCGGCTCTAAAGTTATAGAAAATCACGCCGTCCCCATCGCGGATGGTGCCAACCGGCAAGCCGTCCTTTCCGGTGATGACCGCTGGCCGTACAAACTCATCCGTGATCTTGGCCTCGTAACTCTTGGCAACCGCCTCTTCCGCGGATGTCCGGGCTTCCCCCGCGCCCTCGACTATCGCGGCATAGGCTTTCGCAACGCGGTCCCACCGTTGGTCCCGATCCATCGCGTAGTACCGGCCCATGACGGTGGCGATCGTGCCGATGTCCTGCTTGCGCATTTCCGATTCGGCATCGCGGACATATCCAAGGCCGCTTTGAGGCGGTGTGTCTCTCCCATCGAGAAACGCGTGCACGAAGGTGGTTAGCTTCCTCGATTTGGCCATCTTAAGGAGTGCGTAGAGGTGCGTGATATGACTGTGCACCCCGCCATCGGACAGAAGACCCAGCAGATACAGCCGCCCGCCGGCTGCCTCAGTCTTCTGCATCGTCTCCTGCAGGACCGGATTCGAGTCGAAGGATCCGTCCCGAATTGCCCGGCTGATCCGGGTAAAATCCTGATACACGATGCGGCCGGCGCCGATATTCATATGGCCGACTTCGGAATTTCCCATTTGGTTGTCCGGAAGTCCGGTATCTTCTCCGGATGCGGAGAGCAACGTGTGCGGATAGTCTTTCCGGAGCGACCGGTAGAACGGCAGGCGCGCGTGAGCGAGGGCATTCGCTTTGGGGTTGGGGTTTTCACCCCATCCGTCGAGGATAATGAGGGCGACAGGTTTCGCCGGAGGATTCATTCTCGGTTTACTGTCCTCAATGCCGTCACCTTGAACGAAGTGAAAGGTCTAGGTTGCCAGCCAGCCTTAGATTCTTCGCTGCGCTCAGAATGACGCTTGTTGATGAGTAGTGCTAGACGATCTCGAACGGTGCTCTCACAGTGTGCAGAGAGGCCGCGTCCGACTCGTGTCCGCTTTCAAGCGAAGCACGAGTAATGCCGGTGGCGGGACTGATCGCGATGGTGTTCCAGCAGCCGCATCCCGGGCACCGTCCGCTCCATTCTTGCGTCTGATAGAGGCAGCCCATACATTGAAATGCCATGCATCCGGGACGGGATGTGCTCAAACCTTCCTGAATCTCCAAGAGAGCCGCCTCAGTGTTGCCCTTGCGAATATAGAGACTCGCCATCATCTTGTGAATGGCTCCTGTCGGATCGAAGAGACCCTCGAGCGTGGAGAGTAACTCGAACGCGTCGTCGATCATTTCCAGCCGGTAATAGAGTCTTCCCAAGGCGAGTTTAAGCGCGGAGTCCATGCTCGTCCGGGCAAGGGCATCCTGATAGATCCGGATCATTTCCCCCGGTTCGCCCATCTTAAGATAGAGATCCTCCAAGCGCTGCAGGAAGACCGGGTTCCCCGTCTTGATATAGGACTTTTCCCATGACTCGGCCGCCTGCTGCACCTTCCCTTCATGGATCAATGTCTCGCCGAACCCAATCCGGGCCGGCAAAAAGCCCTTGTCCAATTTGATGGCCTCTTTAAAGAAGCGCCGGGCTTGATCCCGATCGCCGCGTTCCAGGTGGCTGCGGCCGACCTCGTACTTCAAGCCAGTCATGACTTGCGTCTCGGTCCTCAACTCCCGATCCGGCAGGCCGGCCTTCAACAGCCGCTCCTGTATGCCATGCGCTTCGATCCACTTACCGGCGCGGATATGGATGTCGCGAATGCGATAGAGTGCCGTCGGATTCGTCGCGTCGATCCTGAGGATTTCCTCTAGCGCTTGGATGGCCTCCTCATGCTGTTTCGCGTCCTGCAAGTCCTTGGCCAGCGTAAAGAGGATCTCCAGATTGCCTTCATCCCGTTGGCGGGCCTTGCGATGAAGCCGGATCGCCTCGTTGTAGTGTTTCTCCTTCCGGAAGATATTTCCCAAGGACATCAACGCACCAGTGTGGTTCGGCTCGAGGGCCAAGACCTTCTGAAGCAGGGAGATGGCCTCAGCGCTCCGTCTGGACAAGGATGCGAGCACACCATCGGCGTAGTATGTCTCGACGCGCTCTTCGCGTTTGCGCTGCCGGCTGCTGCGCCAGTTGAGAATCAGCGCGCGTATCTCGCGAATCCATACCAGCAGCGTAACAGCCAAGGCCCCGAAGGTCACGCAAACGAGTACAAGTGTAATCGGCGAAACTTTTGTGGATGACTGCGCAGGAAATCGAAGAGTGATTGGGTCGGGGTTGAGGTCGCTGAATACAACAGCCGCCACAATCGCGGCGATGAGGGTGACTACCCAGAAGAAGAACTTCATCTGCTAGCCTCGTTGCTTAAGCGACCGCTCCTTGCCCAGCCGCGGCGCTCCGCTGGCTACCCCCGCTTCCGGTCCTGATCGCTTAGCCGGGGCTCGAAGGGGAACCCGCTCGGCATCGCTCCAGAGCCGGTCTA
>Ga0207684_10000551_pt1 | contig 46114 bp, 43 predicted proteins | sample KBSK5501metaG_FD_184342 | JGI IMG/M metagenome (GOLD analysis project Ga0207684, IMG submission 184342) | Corn, switchgrass and miscanthus rhizosphere microbial communities from Kellogg Biological Station, Michigan, USA - KBS K5-50-1 metaG... | ecosystem: Host-associated > Plants > Roots >... | reverse complement strand
CGTGCCGCCACCCGCACGAGCGGTGCCATGGAACGCGCGAAGCGGACCCACACCGGATGCTCGGGCGCGACCGTCCCTCCCGCCGGCATGACGGTGCCGCCCCGGCGCACCGTCGCTGCGACGTCGGCGAACGCTTCGCGGATCTCGGCCGCGTAGACGAAGTCTGCCGCGGCGGCCACACAGGATGGCGAGCCGCGATCGAGGAAGGCCGCCGAATCGGAGGTGAGCGCGTAGGTATCACCGGCCTTGGTGAGGAAGCCGGCCGCGGTCAGGTAGTCGCAGAGGATGCGCGTACCCCGCGCAGAGGCCCGGCAGCGCTCGGCCAGCGTGGCCGCGGTCTCGTGGCCCCGCCCGATCGCGGTGAACAGGTCGAGGTCCAGCGCGCCCCGGAGCGCCGCGCTGCGCTGGTAGGCGGTCATGGTGCCCAGGAACAGATCGGGCGACGGCGGCGCCGGCGGCGCGGCGACCCCGTCGAGCAGGCGCACGATCTCCTCCGGCCGCAGGTGTACCTGGAGCAGGCCGCGCCCGGGAGCCAGCGACCCCGCGCACTCGATCACCGCGACCCCGCTCTTCCGCATCTCGATGCGGGCGCGGCCGTCACGGCTCACCAGGAGCGCGGCCAGGCGAGAGAGGGTCGGCTCGTGTCCCACGCAGAGGAGCGTCTCCGCCGGCATCTGGGCGAGGGCCTCGAGGGTCCGCGCGGGCTCCGCGTCGTCCCCGAGTAGATCGGTCGGCTCGGGGGCCGGGGCGTTGCCGTAGACCCGGACCGTGATGTCGGCGGTCTCGCGCGCGCGCGCGAGCGGGCTCGTCAGGATGCGGTCGAACCGCACGCCCATCTGTCGGAGGGCCTCCGCCACGCGCGCGTGCTCGGCCCGGCCTCCGTCGGTCAGGGGGCGCTGCCGATCATCGGGCCAGCGACTGGAGTCCGCTGCTCCCGCTTCGGCGTGGCGCATCAAGACGAGACGCATGGAGATCAATATGCCACGACTTGGATCGCGCCACGCGCCGTGTGGCATCTCGACGCCCGTGGGGGGATCGGAGGGTCTGAAGTCGGGCACGACCCTGCGAGCGGGCGAGCAGGGACAATATTGGACAGCGGCAGCAACCCGATCCTCGGATAGCGCATAACGCACCAGATCGACCGTGAGCCGCACGAGGTCGGCAGCGAAACCCGGCAGTGCTTCATATTTTCCTGTCGCGAATCGGTACTCGATGGCGATGCTCTGCCCCTCGATGTAGCCGAGTTCGCGCAAGCCCTGTCTTCGTGAACGCGGGGACTCTGTTCTATCTCTACTTGGCCCGCGTTTCGGTGCCGGTCTTGGGCACCGGCTTTACCGAGAGGCCTGAGGTCAGCGGCGTGCGCTCCGTCGCTCACGTCGTTCTCTTCGATCAACTGAACGGCGACGACCGGGCTCTAAGTCCTCGCGCCAGCCCCCGGCTTCGGCTCCCACCCGCGCTCGCCACGTGGTAGATGCACCGCTCATCCGAGTGCGTCGTGAAGTTGCCCTTGATCGGGTGCGTGCGCTACGATCGGGCCGCCATGCTCGGACCGCTCATGGCACGCGTCGGGAAGGAACCGTCCGACCCTCTACGAATCCCGTGAAAGCGAAGTGGATGCTCGTCGTCTTCGGGCCGGCCCTGCTCATGCTGATCGGGAGCATCCTCGTGATGCTCTACCTCCCCCACCCGGTCCCCAAGACGGCCACCGGCGGCCAGCGCCTCTATCTCACCTACTGCGCCACCTGCCACGCCGCCAACGGTCAGGGCTCCTGGCGCGCGTGGCTCTTCCTGCTCCGCCCGGGCAATCTGGCCGACGCAGAGGTGTCGAGCTCACGCTCGGACGAGTATCTGTTCCTGCTGATCAAGAACGGGGGAGCGACGCTCGGAAAGCCGGGGATGCCTGCCTTTGGCTATCACCTGAAGGACGACGAGATTCGCGAGCTGATCCGCTACCTCAGGACCCTGCCGAAGCGTTAGCTCCGCGGCCGGATATCGGACATCGTCTCGCGCAGGACCGCCTTGTCGAAGGGCTTGGTGATCACGAAGTTCACGCGGCTGCGCTCCTCGCGCGTGATCTCGGTCTCGCCCCAGCCGGTGATGAGCCCCACCGGGAGCTGGGGCCAGCGGCCCAGGATGGCGCGGGCCACGTCCCAGCCGGTCATGTCGGGCATGCCGAGGTCACTGACCACCACGTCGACCAGCTCGGGGTTCGCCTCGAGGTAGGACAGGCCCTCGCGCCCGCCCGGAGCCTGCGTCACGGAGTGCCCCTGTTCCTCCAGCATCTCGGCCAGGGTGGCGCGCACCTGCAGCTCGTCGTCGATCACCAGGATGCGCAGTGGCACCGCGGGCGGCGCCTTGGGAGCGGCGGGCTTTCTCGCCGCCGCGGTGGCCGCCGAGGCGGTGGGCAGGCTCACCTCGACGGTCGTCCCCTGGCCTTCTGCGCTCTCCACGGTCAAGGCCCCGCCGTAGCGCTGAATGGTCCCGTAGGCCACGCTGAGGCCGAGCCCGGTGGCCTTGGGACCCTTGGTGGTGAAGAAGGGCTCGAGGGCACGGCGGCGCACTTCCTCCGGCATGCCGCTGCCGCTATCGGTGACGCTGCAGTAGACGCGGTCGTCGCGGGCCCAGGTCTTGAGCGTGATGCGCCCGGCCTGGGAGATGGCGTCGGCCGCGTTGAGCAGCAGGTTCATCAGCACCTCGCGTAGCGGCGCCGGCTCACCCGCGGCGGCGCCGATGACGCCCGGCTCGACTTGCACGTCGATACGGCTGCCGCGCAGCTGCGCCTCGTCCTGCCAGCGCGGGCGCGTGAGCTCCACCACTTCCTGCACGAGCTGGTTGAGGTCCACCGCCACCGCGTCCGAGACGGGCTGCACCCGGCTGAACCGCTGGACCCGACGCACGACCTCCGCGCCGTCCTGGGCGGTGCGCTGGATGATCTCGAGCGAACGTCGCACGTTCGTCTCCTGGACCTTGCCCATCAGGAGCTCCACGCGGCCCAGGATCACCGCGAAGAGGTTGTTGAGGTGGTGCGCCATCCCGGAGGAGAGCTGACCCATCGCCCGCAGGGTCTCGCCGCGCACGAGCTGGGTCTGGGTGGACTTGAGGTCGTCCACCACCGTCTGGAGCTGCGAGGCCGACGACTGGGCCTCCTCCAGCAGGCGCGAGTTGTCGACCGCGTAGCCGATGTAGGTCATCAACGCGTTCAGGAACTGGAGGTCGGTGGAGCTGAACGGCGGCGGCCTCAGTGCGTCGGAGATGACGGAGTCGCGCTTCTTGGCCATGTTGATCACGCCGATCACCCGGTCGCCGACCCGGATCGGCATGCAGATGAACGAGCCGTTGCCGTACTGGGGATCGTTGGCCTTGTTGAAGCGCGGATCGGAGGCGATGTCGTCCACCAGCACCGGCTCGCCCATCTCGACCACCTTGCCCGCCACGCCCTCGCCCACCTTGACCTCGACCGCCGGGATCACGTCGTCGGGAATGCCGCGGGACGCGGCGAGCTTCAGCACCGTGCGGTTGCGGTCGAGGATCATGATCGAGCCGACGGTGGCACGGACCGCGCGCATCGTCGACTGGAGCACCAGACCGAGCAGGTCCTGGATGCGGGGGATGCGGGCGGCCAGCTCCACCATCTCGTTCAGCGTGCCGAGCTTGAAGACGAGGTCCTCGAGGCGCTGGGTCGAGCCCCGCAGGTCGTCGAGCATGTGGTAGAAGGCGTCGCGCACCTGGCCGATCTCGGTGACCTCGCCGAGTCCGGGCACCGTCGCCGCCCGCTCCACGCGTCTGATCGTCTCCCGCTTGGCCTCGCCGGGGGCCAGGAACCCCTGCGCGAGCAGCGAGATCTGGTCGACCATCCGGCGGAAGACGACGAAACCGAGAATCGACACGACGACCGCGGCGAGGAGGCCGAGCTGCGCCTCGGTGCTGTGGAGCATGCCGTTCCGCGAGAACAGGTAGACGAACAGGAGGATGGGGAGCAGCGCGACGAGGGCGAAGACCACCGAGGCCGCCTCGCGGAGGCTCATGGTCCGGGAGCGGCGCGGAGGCTTCCGCATGTTTTCTACCTTAGCAAGAGTGTCCGAATTAACGGATCTTTTGAATTTCGACTGCAACCAGCCGGTCCTTTTCCGGGCGCACGGTGAGCCGGATCCGGTCTCCGCGGCGCAGGTCGGCGGCGTCGAGCAGTGCGGGCGACTCGGCGAAGAGGGCCATCGCCAGCATCTCGTCCATGAAGCCGGGCACCGCGTCGTGGCGAACCACCATCAAGGTACCGCTCCCGCGCGCCTCGAAGACGCCGGTGACGCGATAGAGACCCCGTCCCGGGAAGGCCGCGCGGTAGCTCCCCCAGATGCCGGCGGCAAAGCCGGCGAGAAGGAGAAGGAAGAGCGCGGGAACCGCTACGCGCCGGAGCGCTATCGCGAGAGCTCGCGCGGGATGGCCACGACTCGGGGTCGCGGGACGCGTCGCGGCGGTCGGGCCGCGCCGCCGCTACTCGATGTCTTCCTTGGGAGGAACTTTGCCTGCCACGTGCTCCGGGGTCAGGATCCACGTTCCACCACAGCCTTCATTGAAGGTGGCCTTGGCCGCGCGATAGGCGGTGCCGAGCGTGATGACCATCAACCCGACGGTGGCCACGGTGCCGAGGCCGCAAACGACGGCCTTGCCCGGCACGTAGCCCACGTTCAGGAAGCCGGTGGCGACCCGATCGGCGTCGGAAACCTCGACGTCGACGGGAGAAGGTGACGGCTCGGCGGCGTGGACCACGGCCGCCCGCAGCAGCGGGCCCGTCAGCGCCATCACGGCGACGAGCAGGCCGCACAACCACTTCGTGGCAACCCGCATGGTGTGTCTCCTCTCCCGCCGGATCGCACTCCGACGGCGTTCACGAAACCGCGCACCTGCACACCGCAACCCGGCTCGAGCGCTACGTATCTAAGGTACACGAATTGAATATCCGGACCTAGAGAGCGGAGCGTGCTCCCCCAGAGCGCCTCCGATCCCGGCCCCGGGCGCTGGCGAGGCCCATCCTGGCCGAATCCCGTTACAAATCAATGCTTTGCCTTCCGACTGCCGCCCCTCGACATCGCTCGACGAGGGTCGTAGACTCTCTCCGTGCCGGCCACGGCGGCCCGGCTCAGATCGGCCCTCACCGCAAGGAGACACGCCCATGAAGATCGTCCGCTTCTCCCAGAATGGTCACGCTCCCCGGCTCGGCTGCTTCCTCGGCCAGGACCGCATCGCCGATCTCGAGGCGAGCGCGGCGGCGTTCCTCGCCGCGAAGGGCGTGGTGCGCGCGGCCCCCATCGCGGCCGCGTTGTTCCCGGCCGACAGCACCCGGGGCTTCCTCGAAGGGGGTAGCGCGACCCAGGACATGCTGGCCGCCATGATGGAAAGCACCCGCGCGGGCAAGTTCCAGCCGGTGGCGCACGCGGTGGGCTCGGTGCGCCTGCACGCGCCGATCGCGGACCCGGGCAAGTTCATCTGCATCGGGCTCAACTACAAGGACCACGCGGCCGAGACCAACAATCCCGCACCCAAGGAGCCGCCCGTGTTCCCCAAGTGGAACAACGCGATCCAGGATCCGGGCGAGCCCATCCTGCGGCCACGGGGTGAGAAGACCTTCGACTGGGAGGTGGAACTGGGCGTGGTCATCGGCCGCACCGCCCGCTTCGTGAAGAAGGCGCAGGCGCTCGACTACGTCTACGGCTACACGATCATCAACGATGCGAGCGCGCGGGACTTCCAGTTCCACACCACCCAATGGAGCGCGGGCAAGGTGGGCGACACCCTCGCCCCGGTGGGACCGTACATCGCCGACCGCGCCGAGATCCCGGACCCGCACGTGCTCGACCTCAAGACGTGGGTCAACGGCACCCTCATGCAGAACGGCTCCACCCGCAACTTCATCTTCGACGTGGGCTACATCATCCAGTACCTGACGAGCTTCATGACGCTCTCGCCGGGCGACCTGATCGCCACCGGAACCCCGGCCGGGGTGGGCTTCTCGCGCAAGCCCCAGGTCACGCTCCAGCCCGGCGACACCGTGAAGCTCGAGATCACCGGGCTCGGCACGCTCGAGAACACCGTCAAGGACGCCTAGGAGGCGGAGAGAAAGGAAGGACGCCATGGCGGTACGATCTTTTCTCCACTACGCCTTGGAGGTGCCCGACCAGGCGGTCGGCCAGCGCTTCTACGAGGACTTCGGCCTGGTGGACGGCACCGGTTCGAGCGACGCGGTGCGCCTCCGGCCCCAGCATCTCGGCCGCGAGAGCGTGCTGCTCTACGGAGGCGCGCGCAAGCGGCTGCACCATCTCTGCTACGGGGCGCCCGGCCCGGACTTCGCCCGTGTGCGCGAGTCGCTCCGGCGCGCGGGGGTGCGCGAGAAGGACGCCCCGCGCGGCGCCCCCGAGGGCGGCATCTGGGTCCGCGATCCCGACGGCAACGCGGTGAACGTCCGCGACGAGGGCGCGCCCGAGGTCACCGGCGAGGCGCCGCTCACCCTCAACGGCCCCGGCTCCGTGCAGCGCGAGGCGGCGCGCGGCTATCCGGAGCGCGGCCTGCGGGTGGCGCCGCGCAAGCTCGGCCACGTGCTGCTCTTCACCCCCGACATGGAGCGCCTCATGCGCTTCTACACCGAGGTCCTCGGCATGAAGTTGTCGGACCGGTCGCGGGGAATCATCGCGTTCCTGCGCTGCAACACCGATCACCACACGCTGGCCCTGCTGTCGTCGCACGCGCCCGGCTTCCATCACGCGTCCTTCCAGGTGGGCAGCGTGGACGAGATCGCCATGGGCGCGGTGCGCATGGCCGAGCGGGGCTGGCAGCCCGGCTGGGGACTCGGCCGTCACGTGATCGGGTCGAACTTCTTCTACTACCTGCGTGATCCCTGGGGCAGCTTCAGCGAGTACTACTTCGACCTCGACTACATCCCGGAAGGCTGCGCGTGGGAGCCGCGGGACTTTCCGCCCGAAGATTCCCTCTACGTGTGGGGACCGCCCTGTCCGGCCGACTTCGGCGAGAACAAGGAGACATGGACCTAGAGTTCCTTCACGCCCTCGCCCAGCCCGCCACCACCAAGATCGTGCTCTGCTCGCTCGACGGCCTGGGTGGCCTGCCGCAGCCGAAGACCGGCAAGAGCGAGCTCGAGACGGCGCGAATCCCCACCCTGCACGGCCTGGCCGGCCGTGCCGCCTGCGGCCTCCTGCGGCACGTCGGACCCGGGGTCACGCCCGGCAGCGGGCCGGGGCATCTCGGGCTCTTCGGCTACGACCCGCTCCGCTATCCGGTGGGCCGGGGCGTACTCGAAGCTCTCGGTATCGACTTCGAGCTCATGCCTGGGGACGTGGCGGCGCGCGGGAACTTCTGCACCGTCGATGCGCGCGGTGAGATCACCGATCGGCGAGCGGGACGCATCAGCACCGATCTGTGCATTCGCCTCGTGGAGCGCCTGCGCGCCATCCGGCTCGACGGAGTTGAGCTCCTGCTCGAGCCGGTGAAGGAGCACCGTTTCGTCCTCGTGCTGCGCGGCGCCGGGCTCTCGGGCCGCCTGTCCGAGACCGATCCCCAGCAGCTCAACGTCCCGCCCCTGCCCGTGGCGGCGCTCGCGCCCGAGGCCGAGCGGACCGCCGCCTTCGTGAACGCCTTCGTGGCGGCCGCGCGGCCGCTGCTCCGTGACGCGGCGCCCGCCAACATGCTCCTCCTACGCGGCTTCGACCAGCGGCCGCACCTGCCGCTCTTCCCGGAGACGTTCCGCCTGCGGGCGGCCGCCATCGCCGCCTATCCGATGTACCGGGGCCTGGCGCGGTTGGTCGGCATGGAAGTGCTGAAGACGGGCGGGACCTTCGCGGAGGAGATCGACACGCTCGAGCGGCAGTGGGAGCACTACGATTTCTTCTTCCTCCATTACAAGGATACCGACAAGGCGGGCGAGGACGGCGACTTCGACGCCAAGGTCGCCGCACTCGAGCGCTTCGACGCGCTCCTGCCGCGCGTGCTCGCGCTCCATCCCGACGTCCTCGCCATCTCCGGGGACCACGCGACCCCGTCCATCCTCAAGGGCCATGGCTGGCAGGGCGTGCCCGCGCTCCTGTCGAGCTCCTACTGCGGGGCGGATCTGGTGAGCCGCTTCAGCGAGCGGGATTGCGCGAGCGGCTCGCTCGGCGTGATGCCGGCCCAGGACCTGATGCCGCTGGTCATGGCCAACGCCCTCCGCTTCACCAAGTACGGCGCCTAGCGGGCGGAGAGTAGAGGGCGGCTCAGCCCCGCGGCGGTTTGGGGTTGGGGGTGCCGTAGTCCCGGGTTATCCTGATTTCAAGACCATGAGGCGTTCGCACTGTCTCCTCTCCGCGGCGGTCCTGCTCGCCCTGGGCGCGATCTCCGTCGCGGTTCCGAACCGCGAGCCCGCGCCGCCCGTGGCGATGAACGTTCCCGCTCCCGCCCCCACCCCCCCGAGGGCCGAGCCGGTGGAGGTCGCGCTGAAGCGGGGCGAGACCTTGGAGACGGCGCTGCGGCGTGCCGGCGTCGGACGCGGCGAGGCGGCCGCCATCGTGGCGGCGCTCCGCGGCAGCGTGGACATGCGGCGGCTTGCCCCCGGCGAGCGGCTGACCGTTCGGCCGGGGCCCGAGGGACGGCCCGAGGAGGTCACCTACGCGCGCTCGCCCGCGGAGCGGTACGAGATCCGGCCGGCCGGCGAGCGCTTCACGGTGACCGCGGTGCGCCCCGACGTCGACACGCGGGTGGTAGCGGTCGTCGGGGAGGTCCGCGATTCGCTGTTCGCCAGCATCGAGCGGCTGGGGGAGACGGCCGGTCTCACCGCGCGGCTCGTGAGTCTCTTCGAGTGGGACTTCGACTTCGCGGCCGACTCGCTGCCGGGCGACCGCTTCCGCTTCCTGGTCGAGAAGCGCTATGTGGGCGAGACACTGCTGGGCTACGGCGAGATCCTGATCGCGCAGTATTCGAGCGCGGGCCGCTCGCTGCTCACGAGTGTGGTCTTCGAGGACGCGGCCGGCCGGCGCGACTACTACGACGCCTCCGGACGCTCGGTGCGGAAGATGTTCCTGCGCGCCCCGCTCGACTTCACGCGCATCACCTCCGGCTTCTCGCACGCGCGCCATCATCCGATCCTGGGCGGGCTGCGGCCACATCTGGCGGTGGACTACGGCGCGCCGATCGGCACGCCGGTGCGGGCGGTGGCGGACGGCGTGGTCACGCAGGCGGGATGGGACGGCGGTTACGGCCTGACCGTGACGCTCCGGCACGCGCGCGGGTACGAGACCATGTACAACCACCTCTCCAAGATCGACGTCCGTCGCGGCGAGCGGGTCCGGCAGCGCCAGATCATCGGGAAGGTCGGCACCACCGGTCTCTCCACCGGCCCCCACCTCGACTACCGCGTGCGGAAAGGTGGCGTGTTCGTGAACCCGCTCGGCGAGAAATTCATCCCGGGCTCGCCCGTCCCCGCCCACCGGCGCGAGACCTTCGCGGTCCACGTCCAGGCGCTGCTGGAGCGGCTCGATGCGCAGGCGCCGCTGCCCCCGCGGTCCTGACCAGGTCACCCCGCTAGGCTCGCCTTCCCATGTTCAGGCAGCGGGCCGGCTCGAGCCTCTGCTATTCGTGCGGCAAGCTCAACCGGGTGGACGCGCCCACGTGCTTCTACTGCGGCGCGCGACGGCCCGGCCTCTGGGGCTTCGCACCGCTCGCCGGACGACTGGTCGGCCGCCTCGATTTCGCCAAGGCGGTGACCGTCGTCTGCGTCGCAGCCTACGCGCTCGCGATCCTGCTGGACCCCGTGGCCGCCCTCCGGGCCCGCAGCCCGTTCGACCTGCTGTCGCCGGGCATGAACCCGCTCGTGCGGCTCGGGATGACCGGCGCGATCCCGTGGGCGCTGGGCCTGTGGTGGACGCTCCTCACCGCGATCTATCTGCACGGCAGCCTGCTCCACCTCGTCTTCAATCTGCTCTGGGTGAGACAGCTCGCGCCGGCGGTCGAGCAGCTCTTCGGCCGCGCCCGCCTCATCGTGATCTTCACGATCGGCGGCGTGCTCGGCTTCGTGCTCTCCAATGCGGTCGGCGTCCTGTGGACGGTCGGAGCCTCGGGCGCCATCTTCGGCCTGCTCGGCGCCATGGTGGCCTATGGCCGGAGCCGCGGCGGCGTCTTTGGGCTGGCGGTGTTTCGGCAGTACGGGCAGTGGGCGCTGCTCATTTTCGTCTTCGGCTTCTTCATGACGGGCGTGAACAACTGGGGCCACGCCGGCGGCTTCGTGGGCGGCTACCTCGCCGCCCTCGCGGTGGGCCCGGAAGAGCGCCGGCGGGAGCGTGGCCTCGACCGCGTGGCCGCGCTGGCCGCGGTGGGTCTCACGGTCGTGGCCTTCGCTCTCGCGCTCTGGACCGGCTTCGCGCGCTAGCAGGCGGCCGATAAGGGCCCATCCGCTTCGTCGGCGCCCTGCCCTGCTCAGAGCCCGCGGCCCGCCTCGGCGCGAAACGCGTCGATCTGCTCGGGGAGGCCGAAGACCCGCAGGCGGTCGCCCGGACGCAGCCGCGTGTCGGCGGAAGGGTTGACCACCGCTTCGCCGCCCACCCGCTCCACCGACACCACGGTCACGCCGAAGCGCTCGCGCACGCGCGCCTCGCCCAGGGACACGTCGGCCAGCCCACCGGCCCCGAGCACGACCTCGTTCACCTCGGGCAGCGCCTCCGCCGGGCCGAGCCCGCCGCGCGCGTCGGCGGCGGCCGGGTTCATGGCCACGCGGAACCGCGTGAGGTAGTCGAGGACGCGCGGCGCGGGCAGCGCGAGCTCGCGGAGCGCGTGGCGAATCAACGTGGCCGCCGCCTCCAGCTCGGGCTGGATGACCTCGGTGGCGCCCGCATCGGCCAGCCCGTCGCGCCCGGAGACGCTGTGCGCCCGCGCCAGGATGGGCACGTGCGGACTCAGCGTGCGGATACCACGCACGACGAGCCGGGCCCGATCCATTTCGGGCAGGGCCACCACCACCAGCCGGGCCCGTCCCGCGCCGGCCTCCTCGAGCAGGCGGGATAACGCGGCGTCGCCGAAGAGACACGGCACGTCGCGCGAGCGCAGCCCCCGCACGATGTCCGGATCGCGCTCGATGACCACGAAGCGGATCCCGAAGGTCTCGAGGGCTTCGCCCACCGCGCTGCCGACACGGCCGAAGCCGCAGAGCACCACGTGCTCCGCCGCCGCCGGGTCCACCCCGGTCGGCGCGTGACGCTGCGGTAGGCCCCGGAGGCGGGCGATCGCGGGGGGCGCAAAACGCACGAGCGCCGCGTTGATCAGGATGGTGACGAGCGACGCGGCCAGGGTGGCGTTGTAGACCTCCGGGCCGACGTGGCCGGCCGCGCGCGCCACCTGGACCAGGATGAAAGAGAACTCGCCGATCTGGGTCAGCCCCACTCCGACCAGGAGCGCGGTCCAGAAGGGCTGCCGGAAGAGCCAGACCACGAGGGTCCAGAGCACGAGCTTGCCGACGACGACCATGGCGACTATCGTGGCCAGCCACGGCACGTTGGCGACCACGGTGGCCGGATCGATCAGGGCGCCGATGGTCACGAAGAAGAAGGCGACAAAGACGTCGCGCAGCGGCAGCAGCCGCGCGAGCGTCTCGTGGGCGTAGTCCGATCCGTTGATGATGAGCCCGGCCAGGAACGCGCCGAGGGCCAGCGACAGCCCGGCCGCCTGGGTGAGTGCCGCCGTCCCCAGGCCGACCGCGAGGGCGACGAGGAGGAACATCTCGTCGCTCCGCATGCGGGCCACCCGCGTCATCAGGGACGGGACGATCTTCGCCGCCACGTAGCCAGCCGGGACCAGGATCAGCAGCGACTGGCCGAGGGTGGTGCCGATCGTGATCAGCCGTCCCGGCTCGAGCGTGCCGAGCGCCGGGATGAGGACGATCAGGATCACCACCGCGAGGTCCTCGACCAGGGTTATCCCGATCATGATGCGGCCGTGCCGGGAGTGCAGCTCGCCCCGGTCCATGAGCAGCCGTGCGAGCACCATCGTGCTGGCCACCGAGATGACGATGCCCACGATGGCGCCCTGGAGAAGAGGCCAGCCCAACAGGGCGGCTACCCCCAGGCCCATCCCCACCGAGAGCGCGATACCGACCGGACCGCCGAGCAGCGCCACCCACTTCACACGCAGGAGATCGCGCACCGAGAACTCGATGCCGATCGAGAACATCAGCAAGACGACGCCGATCTCGGCGAACAGCTCGAAGGTGTGCAGATCCGAGACCGAGGGCCCCGGGGTGAGCGGACTGATGAGGATGCCCCCCAGCACGTAGCCCAGGATCAACGGCTGGCCGGTGAGGCGGGCCACCGCCCCTCCCGCCACCGCGGCGACGAGCACGTAGGCCAGATCCCGGAAGAAGATGGATTCGGCGGCCACGCCCAAGTCTCGCATCGGCCACCCGCGAGGCCAAGCCTCCCCTGCGCGCCGGCCCGGCGTCGTATACTGCTGGCCGGAGGTCACGCCATGACCGAGCGACGGAGAGCGCCCGCGGCTGGGCCGCCGGCGAAGATCAAGCAGCTCGAGAGCCGCCTGGCCCAGGTGGAGGCCGATCTCGCGCGCGTGCGGAGCACGGCGGCGCGGGGCGGTCTCACACGGGTGAAGCTCGCGGAGATCGAGAAGACGATGGCGACGCACGTGGCGCGCGCCCAGGCCGGCCTCAAGGACTCCGTGAACCGGCTGAGCCGCCGGCTCCTGAGCGCGCGCTCCCGGAAGGAAGCGGCGCGGCAGATCGCGCAGGCGCGGCACAGCGTGAAGGAGTCGCTGGACCGTCTCGCCCGGACCCTGGCCGACTCGCAGGAGAAGGTCACGCGGGAGGTCTCGCTGCTCACGCGCGGCCTCAAGGCCGGCGTCAAGGCCGGCCGTGCCGCGTATCGGGGACGGCGCCGCTAGCCGGATTTTCGCTTGGCCGGTCCGCCGGGTGGGCTGAGAATAGGAGGGCCGGGGCCGTGAGGCCTCGAGCGAGGCCGACATGCGACCGGTGTTGATCTGTCCGGATGACCTCCTCGAACACATGGTGGCGGCCGCCGCCTTCCCGGGCGAGCGGCCGCTGTACCTAGTGTCGCGAGCGAGCCTGCGCGCGCGCCTCGGCCGGCACGGCGACCGGGCGGTGGCGGGCAAGGTCACCGACCCCGCCTTCCTCCACGAGGCGATGCGCGGCGGGCGCGGGCCGGTAGTGGTGGCGGCGCCCGCCGGACAGCTCGGGCGGGCGGCCGCGGCGGTGAAGGACGCGGCGCCCGATTCCCCGCTCCTGGTGCTGCGCGACGACGACCGGCCGATGTCCGGCGCCACCGTGGTGCCGCTGTCCGCCTTCGGGGAACGGATCATCCAGCCCGCGGTGGACCGCGCGGCCCAGCGCGCCAGGGCCGACCGGCTGCGCGGCCATTTCTACGACGCCGAGCGCGTGCTCATCCTCATGCAGGACGACCCCGACCCGGACGCCATCGCCTCGGCCCTCGCGCTCAAGACGCTGCTCGGTCGCACGCGGACGTCGGCTCCGATGTGCACCTTCGGCACCATCACCCGTCCCGAGAACGTGGCGATGTGCAAGATCCTCGAGATCGAGGTCGAGGCCATCACCGCCCGTGACCTGGCCCAGTTCGACCGGGTGGCGATGGTGGACGTGCAGCCCTCGTTCCTGGAGGAGCACTTCGACGAGGTGGACTTGGTGATCGACCACCATCCGGTGGAGCACCCGATCCGCGCGCGCATCAAGGACGTGCGCCCGTCGTACGGAGCCACCTCCACGATCCTGGTGGAGTACCTGCGCGCGGCCGACATCAAGATCACTCAGCGTCTGGCCACCGCTCTGCTCTACGGCATCAAGTCCGACACCCTCGGCCTCGAGCGCGGAGGGACCAAGGCGGATCTCGAGGCCTTCTCGTATCTCTATCTGCTCGCCAACCACAATGCGCTCCGGCGCATCGAGCGGCCGGAGCTGTCCGAGGAGGCGCTCGACGTCCTGGCCCAGGGCCTGGCCAAGCGGCGCGTCGTGCAGGGCGTCTTCTTCTCGCACCTGGGCCGGGTCGCCACCGTCGACCTCATCCCGCAGTTCGCCGACTTCGGGCTGCAGGCGGAGGGCGTGCAGTGGTCGGTGGTGTCGGGAGTCGTTGGCGACGAGGTGCACGTCTCGGTTCGCAACGTCGGCTACGTGAAGAGCGCGGGCGACGTGACGCGGGCGGCCTTCGGCGACTGGGGCGTGGGCGGCGGTCACCGGACGATGGCCAAGGCCATCTTCCCGCTGCGCCAGCTCGGCCGGGGCGCGGGCGACGGGCCGGGGAGCGGGGCCGGCCAGGAGCGCATCATCGAGCGGTTCCTGCGCGCGCTCGGAGGAGCCGGCAAGCCGGCGGAGGGCGGCCAATCATGATCGTCATCTATCTGTTGATGGCGCTGCTGGGGAGCATGGCCACGATCTTCGCGTTGCAGAACCGCGACCCGGTCGAGATCTGGTTCCTGGTCTGGGCCGTGAAGGGGATGCCGCTGGCCCTCGTCATCTTGCTCTCGCTGCTGCTCGGCGTCGTCTTCGCGTCGCTGAGCGGCCTCGTCAAGATCATGAAGCTCAAGTTCCGGGTCCGCCAGCTCGAGAATCAGGTCGCGCAGCTCACCGCCGCCCAGACCGTTCCCCCTTCCCTCCGCGCGCCTCAAGACCCCACGCTGCCCGCCTAGAACTCAGACCGCCACGCGGCTCACCCGGGGGGCAAAGGTCCGGGCTTGCCCGCGGGCAATTCCTCCTCTGGCCAGCGGGTAAGTTTTACGCTCGCATCGTGTAAAAACGAGTAGCGAATTCTCCGGCCACCGGGGTGCAAACCTTTCCTTTTGGCGGGCTGGCCTCGGGAAAATCGCAGGTTCCGGAGCACCCACGATCGCCCACCTGATGACGCGCTCTGGCATGGGGGTTGCCTGACCGGGGTGGGGAAGATGCCCGCAGTCTCGGGCGCTTCCGCTCCAGGCTCTCGGCAAGATCGGCCCCCAAGCCTCTCGGCCACAATGCTACGGGTGCATCGACCGGGCGCCTCGATGACAACAACATGTGGGCGCTCGATCGGGCACCCAGGGAGGCTATAGACCGTGAGGCTCGAGACCAAGTCGCGTGCCATTCGGCGCGCGCAGCCGGCGGCATCTCGCCCCCGACTAGAGGTTCGAGGCAAGTTCTTCTTCGCAGGTGACGACAAGGTGCTGCTCCGGGGGGTCACGTACGGTCCCTTCGCCCCGGACGCGGCTGGGTATCGATACCCCGCCCCGGAAGTCGTCGAGCGCGACCTCGCTCTGATCGTCGAGCTGGGGGCCAGCTGTCTCCGGCTCTTCACGCCGCCCCCCCGCTGGCTCCTCGACATCGCAGCCCGGCGAGGCCTCTGGGTGCTGGTCGGGATCCCGTGGGCCGAGCACATCTGTTTCCTCGATTCCGAGGAGATCACGGACGTGGTCCGCCGCACCGTGACCGAGGTGGTGGAGGCCTGCCGGGATCACCCGGCGGTCGGCGGGTACCTCGTCGGCAACGAGATCCCGCCGGACATCGTCCGATGGTACGGGCCCCAGCGCATCAGCGGATTCCTGCGCGAGCTCGTCGCCCTCATCAAATCGATTGACCCGGCCGCGCTGGTCGGCTACGCCAACTTCCCCTCCACCGAGTATCTCGAGACGGACTTCACGGATTTCCTGGCCTTCAACGTCTACCTGCACTCCGAGCCGGAGTTCCGACGCTATCTCTCGCGGCTGCACACGCTCGCGGGCGACCGGCCGCTGGTCCTGACCGAGTTCGGGATCGACTCGATCCGCGAGGGCGAGATGGTGCAGGCCGCGACCCTGTCGTGGCAGGTGCGGACGGCGCTGGAGATGGGCGCGGCCGGGACGGTGGTCTTCTCGTTCACGGACGAGTGGCACACCGGCGGATGCGACATCGCCAACTGGGCCTTCGGGCTCGTGACCCGCGACCGTAGCCGGAAGCCAGCCTTCCAGGCCGTGCAGCGCTGGTACGCGGCCCCGGGGCTCCCGGCCCTCTCCGAGTATCCCAAGGTCTCGGTGATCATCTGCGCCTACAACGCGGAGACGACCATCTCCGCGTGTCTCGCTTCTCTCCAGAATCTGAAATACCCGGCCTTCGAGGTCATCGTGGTGGACGATGGCTCGACCGACCGGACGGGAAGGATCGCGGACGGCTACGAGGGCTTCCACGTCGTCCACCAGGAGAACAAGGGCCTCAGCGCCGCCCGCAATGTCGGGATCGCGGCCTCGCTCGGCGAGATCGTCGCCTTCACCGACTCCGACTGCGTGGTGGATCCCGACTGGCTGCACTACCTGGTCGCGACGTTCCTGTACACCGGGCTGCCCGCGGTGGGCGGACCGAACCTGCCCCCGCCCGAGGACTCGGTGGTGGCGGCGTGCGTGGCCGCCTCCCCCGGCGGGCCGCTGCATGTGCTGCTCGACGACGTGGAGGCCGAGCACATTCCGGGCTGCAACATGGCCTTCCGGCGCGAGGTCCTGGAGGAGATCTGCGGCTTCGATCCCATCTATCGCTCGGCCGGCGACGACGTGGACGTGTGCTGGCGACTTCAAGATCGCGGCTACCGGATCGGCTTCAGTCCCGCCGCGATGGTCTGGCATTTCCGGCGGAATACCATGAACGCCTACATCGGGCAGCAGAAGGGCTATGGCAAGGCGGAGGCACTCCTGTACTTCCGGCACCCGCAGCGCTTCAACGCCCTGGGCTACTCGCGCTGGCGCGGCCGGATCTACGGCGGCATCTCGGCCCTCTTCTCGCTCCGGCGTCCCGTCATCTATGGGGGCGTCTTCGGGCGCGGACTCTTCCAGACGCTCTACCAGCCGCCCTCCACGGTGCTGTCCTACCTCCCCTTCACGCTCGAGTGGAATCTGGCCGGGGCCGTGCTCCTGGCCTACGCGGCCGCGCGCGGAGGGTGGGCGTGGCTGGGCGCCGCGCCGCTCGCCCTCTCGTGGGCGTGCTGCCTGGGGGCCGCGATGCGGGCGCGGGTCGACACGCTCGCGGGCGGCCTCCAGGGCCGCCTGCTCATCGCGGTCCTGACATACTTCGGTCCGCTCCTGCGCTCCCTCGAGCGCTATCGCTGGTGGGTGCGCGGGCTCACCGCGGCCGAGCCGTCCGACTCCGAGCGCCCGGTCCAGGCTCTCCCCTGGTCGTGGCGGGAGCGCGCGTTCTCGGCCGCCTTCTGGACCGAGAGCGGTCTCGAGAAGGAGACCATCCTGCACGGTCTCGTCGAGGTGCTCGCCGCGCGCAAGTACTTCGTGCTGGTGGACCAGGGCTGGAGCGACTGGGACCTCGAGGTGCAGGGGGGCATCTGGTCGCGGGGCCGGATCAAGGTGTGCACCGAGAACCACGGCGGGGAGCGCCGGGTACTCCGGGTGAAGTGCGCGCTGCGGACCTCGCGGCTCACTCGCGGCGTCCTGGCCGGTGCGGTGTTGATGGTGGGCGTCGGTCTGCCCCTCGCGCTGCCCGCGCTGGTCGCGGGCGGGGTGACCGCCGGTGTTCTCGCGGGCGCGGCCCTGCTCCGCGACTCGGTGGGGCTCGGGCGCATGCTTTACGACGCCCTGCAAGGAGTCGCCCGGCGCGCCCGGCTGCACTATGCTCCCCGCTCGACGCCCGCGCGGCGGAGGTGAAGTGAGCCGCTTCGCCTGGCGGGTTTCGGGGTACCTCTGGCCGCACCGGGGGCGCATCCTGTGGGGGCTGGGACAGGTCTGCCTCATCAGTGCTTTCGAGCTGCTCAAGCCCTGGCCGATCAAGCTCATCATCGACTCGGTGCTCGGTGGACAGCCGCTGCCCGGAGGTCTGGGCGCGGGGCTCTCGCCGGGCGCGCTCCTCCTGGCCGCCTGCGTCGCGCTGGTGGCCATCTACGCCGCGCTCGGCGCCTTCACGGTGCTCGCCAACTACACCACCATCAGCATCGGGCAGCGGATGGTGCGTGACCTGCGCAGCGACCTCTATGCGCACCTGCATCGGCTCTCGATGGCCTTCCATAGCCGCGCCCAGGCCGGCGATCTGCTCTACCGCGTGACCGCCGACACCTTCGCGCTGCAGTCGCTCACCATGAACTGCCTCTTCCCGGCCACGGCGGCGCTGATTCTGTTGGTGGGGATGGCGGTGATCATGCTGCAGCTCGACTGGGAGCTCACGTTGCTCGCGCTCGGGGTCTGTCCGCTGCTGCTCCTGGCCATCGGCCGGCTGAACCGCCGCATCAGCGACGCCGCGGGCGAGATGCGGGAGCGCGAGAGCGAGGTGTACGGCGTCGTCCAGCGGGCGATGGCGGCGATGCGGGTCATCCAGGCCTTCACCCGGGAGGACGAGGAGCACCGGCGCTTCATGACCGCGAGCGAGCGCAGCCTGGCCGCCGGACTCCGGCTCTACACCCTGCAGACGTTCTACTCGGGCGTGGTCAATCTCGTGATCGCCCTGGGGACGGCCGCGGTGGTGTGGATGGGCGCTCGCCACGTGTTCGAGGGCACGCTCACCATCGGCAGCCTGGTCGTGTTCATCTCGTATCTGGCCTCGCTCTACGGCCCCATCAACAACATGTTCCACGTCTACGGCTTGGCCCAGAGCGCGCGAGTGGGGGTGCAGCGCGTGCTCGACGTGCTGGACGTGGAGCGCGACCTGCCCGACAACGGCCACCGGACCTTTCCCGCGGAGGGCGCGCGCGGCCTAGTGGAGTGGGAGGACGTGGACTTCCACTACTCGCCCGGCGTTCCCGTGCTACGGGGCGTGACCCTGCGGGTGGAGCGGGGGCAGCGCGTCGCGGTGGTCGGGCCCACCGGGGCCGGCAAGTCCACCCTGCTCAGCCTGCTGCCCCGCTTCTACGATCCCACCCGCGGGCGGGTCCTGGTCGACGGTGTCGACGCGCGAGAGTATCGGCTCGGCTCGCTGCGCCGGCAGGTCGCGATGGTGCTGCAGCCCCCGCTCCTGTTCCCGGTGAGCATCCGCGAGAACATCGCCTTCGGGCGCCCGGACGCGCGGCTCGAGGAGATCGTGGCTGCCGCGAAGGCGGCGCGCATCCACGACATGGTCGCGCGGCTGCCCCGGGGCTACGATACCGCCGTGGGTGAGAACAGCGTCACGCTCTCGGAGGGGGAGAAGCAGCGGCTCACGATCGCGCGCGCCATCCTGCGCGACTCGCCGATCCTGATCCTCGACGAGCCGACCTCCGCGCTCGACCCGGAGACGGAAGGCGTCATCATGGAGGCGCTCGAGCGGCTGCAGGCCGGGCGCACCACGTTCATCATCGCCCACCGCCTCTCGACCGTGCGCAGCGCCGATCTCATCGTGGTGATCAAGGATGGTCAGGTGGTGGAACAGGGCTCGCTGCCGGTTCTGCTGGCGCGCAACTCCACCTTCGCGTCGATGTACGGCGCCCGGGAGCCGCGGCGAGAGGGGGACCCGCTTGCCATCCCGTAAGCGCATCGTCGTCCTCCACCTGGCGGGTCGCTATCCGCTGGGCGGCATCGGCTGGCAGGCGCTCCACTACGTGCTGGGGCTCACGCGCCTCGGTCACGACGTCTACTACGTGGAAGACTCGGGCGCGAATCCCTACGATCCCCGGGTCCGGAGCGTGGTGGGCGATGCGGCTTACAGCGTCGCATTCCTGGCCGACGTGATGGCGCGCTTCGATCTGAGTCATCGCTGGGCCTACGTGGATGCGGTGACCGACACCTGTCACGGCGTCTCCCGCGAGCGGCTCTCCCGGCTCTACCGGGAGGCCGACGCCGTCTTCAACGTCTGCGGCGCCACCCGGCTCTCCGAGGAGCACCTCCGGTGCCCGGTGCGCGTCTATCTCGAGACCGACCCGGTCTTCGAGCAGATCCGGGTCGCCGAAGGCGACCAGCGGGCCATCGAGGACCTTCAGGACCATACCCATCACTTCACGTACGGCGAGAACCTCGGCCAGCCCGACTGCCCCATCCCGTTGGAGAAGTTCGCGTGGCGGCCTACTCGCCCTCCGGTGATCCTCGACCTCTGGGCCACGCCCTTCGATCCGAGGGCCGAGCGGTTCACCACCGTCGCGACCTGGAAGAACGTCGGCAAGGACATCAGCTTCCGGGGGGAGACCTACCACTGGTCCAAGCACATGAACTTCCTCCAGGTGGTGGACTTGCCGCGTCGGACCCGGCAGGTGCTGGACATGGCGCTGCAGGTCGACGACCCCGCGACCCGGGATCTGCTCGCCCGGAACGGCTGGATCCTGACCGACGTCTTCGAGGTCTCGCGCACGCTCACGACCTATCAGCGCCACATCCAACAGTCGCGAGGAGAGTTCACGGTGGCCAAGGATCTCGTGGCGCGGACGCGGAGCGGCTGGTTCAGCGACCGCAGCGTCTGCTACCTGGCGGCCGGCAAGCCCGTCGTGACCCAGGACACGGGCTTCGGCAGGTTTCTGCCTGCGGGGGTCGGCTTGCTTGCCTTCAGGACGGTGGAGGAAGCGGCCGCCGCGCTCGCCGAGGTGAACCGCGATTACGAGCGCCACTGCCGGGCGGCGCGGCGGGTCGCCGAGGAGCATTTCGCCGCCGATCGGGTGCTCGAGCGGCTCTGTCGCGAAGCCGACCTCTGAGCAATCGCGTCATCCCCGTAAGTTCTCTTTCCCCTTGAAGATCAAGGGGTCAGAAAGCACTTGGCAACCCGCGTCACCCTATGCTAAAAGTGCGGAGGCAGGACGTCTTCAGGTTGCTCGGAGGGCTGCCAGATTGGATGCTGCGCTGGAGAAAAGGCAGGTCAAGCGGGCCTACAAGCTGTACGCCCCCGCCTATGACTTCGTCTTCGACTGGATCTTCCACCCGGGGCGCGAAGCCGCCATCCGGCTCCTCAACATTCAGCGCGGTGACCACGTCCTCGAGGTTGGCATCGGCACGGGGCTGAACCTGCCCCTCTACCCGGCCGACTGCCGGCTGACCGGTATCGATCTCTCCGAGGAGATGCTCGAGAAGGCCCAGGACAAGGTAGTGGAGCTGGGTCTGGGCAACGTCACGCTCAAGACGATGGACGCCACGACCATGGACTTCGGCCATGGCGAGTTCGACTCGGCGGTGGCGACCTACACGATCAGCGCGGTGCCCGATCCGGTGGGCGTGCTCCGCGAGATGAAGCGCGTGGTGAAGCCGGGCGGGAACATCGTCGTCCTCAACCACTTCCGGAGCGAGCGGCGCGCGGTCGGACACCTGGAGGATCTGGTGGCGCCGATCTGCACGCGCCTCGGCTGGAAGTCGAACCTGCCGCTCGAGCCCCTGCTGCGGCAGGTGGGTCTCGTCCCGGAGAGCAGCGCCAAGGTCAATCTGTTCAACGGCTGGCGCCTCATCAAGTGCGTGAATCCGAAGTAGCCCACTAGCCGCACGAGCGCCGAGGTCGGCCCCGGCGCTCGCGAATGCTCACCGCTCTTGGCTCGTGATCTCTTGCCAGGCCGGTCGCAGCACGACGATCTTGTGAATCTGCCCCTCTGAGGCCTCGACGCTCACGATATCGCCGGGCTTCACCAGACCCAGGTCGGCGGCCTTCCGGTCCTCCGTGATCACCACCGCCTCGTTGCTCACCTCGGCCGCGAGAATCCGGCCTCTCGCGTTCAACGAGAGAAGCCGCCGATCCTTCTGGTTGACCTCCAGAACGGTGAGCCGGCCCACCGGGGACGCTCCCTGGCGCGCTCCCTCGACTCCCGGAGTCGCCGCCTCCGAGTCCGTCGCCCGATCGGCTTCGAGACTCAGGAGATCGTCGCGGGGAGCCAGAGAGTCCCACGACGGCTCCGGCGCACCGCCGGCGGCACGAAGAGCGGTAGCGGCCGGGTCGACGCGGACCCGCTGACTCAGCACTTCCAGAGTACCGATGCCGAGAAGAAAGACGAGCACTCCGACACCGATCAGGACTCGGCTCCACGTGATACACATGTCCGTGTCCTCCTCTGTCCACGTAGTTGCTCCCACGACGCAAGAATTGCTAGCATCACCGGTGCCACGCAACAACCGATCAAAATCGCTGGCAGATCTGGCTCCATCACGTGAAGGGGAGCGGGTATCCTGCCTGAGAGCCCGCAGGAGGAATGCCCGATGCGCGCCTAGGGCCGAGCCGTCTCGGTCCCGGCTCGTGTTCGCATTGTGCTTACTCGGTGCTCGGAAGGAGGACGAAGCCTGGCCATCGTCCGACTCGTCTTCGCTCTTCTCCTCTCGCTCCCGCTCTTCGCCGGCGCGTCATCGCTGATCCTCACGACGTCGTTCCTCGTGGAGTTCCTCGGTCAGGGACGCTGGCGACCGCTCTCGGCCCTGAGCCACGAGCCCGCGGTGCGCCCGCTGCCGACGCCTCCGGGACCACGCCCGGTCGCGGTGGATCTGCACGTCCGTCCCGGCGTGCTCCGTCCCCCGGCACTGGTCCTGGTGCACGGTCTCTCGCCCGAGGGCAAGAACGATGCGCGGCTGCGCGAGGCGGCCGGACTGCTCGCGCGATCGGGCTGGGCGGTGGCGGTCCCGACCCTGGACGGCCTCACCGTTCTGCGTCTTCGACCCGAGGACGCCTTCGCGGTGAGCGCCACCGTGAAGGCGCTCCGCGACTCGGGCTACCATCGCGTGGCCGTGCTCGGCATCAGCCTTGGCGCGGGCCCGGCGCTGCTCGCCGCGGCGGACCCGGACATCGCGTCTGGGGTCTCGGCCACGCTCGCGCTGGGCGGCTATGCCTCGGCGGTGGAGCTGCTCCGCTACACGCTGACCGGCGCCTATGCCTACGGCGGCGTCTCCGGGCGGCACCCGGTGCAGGAGGCCGCGATCGCCGAGTTCGCCCGCGCCAACACCGAGCTGGTGGAGGAGGCGGGCCGGCGCCTCGTGGAGAATCGCGATCCCGCCAATCTGGATGCGCTGGTGCGGGCCCTGCCTCAGTCCACCCGTGATCTGCTCGACGCCCTCTCACCGGGCCGGACGCTCGAAGGCCTCCGCGCACCGCTCTTTCTGATCCACGGCCGCCAGGACCCGGCGGTGCCGTTCACCGAGAGCCTGCGCCTCGAGGCTGCGGCGCGGGCGGCGGGGCGGCCGGTGCGCGCGGCCATCGTGGGCGCGGTGGGGCACGTGGAGGCCAATCGGCGGGCGGGGCTCGCCGATCTGCTGCGGCTCTGGGCGACCTTCTACGCCTTCCGGCTGACCGCGCAGCGTTAGCGGGGTGTCGGAGCCTCCGTTCGAGCGCCGGCTTCGCCGGCGCAACCGGTTCTTGGGAGAGGCTCGGAGGGGGCTGTCGGGCCCCCTTCGACGATCTAGCGAGGCGGACTCAGGTTCATCAGGGCCATCGCGTCGCGCACGGGCTGGTAGTCTGCGTCGGATGCCTCGATGAACCCGTCGATGTCGTAGATCTGCTTCAGCAGCGCCGCGTGCTCGGGCGCCTTGATGGAGAGCAGCGCACGCTTGACCTTGGCCAGGGGCTCCGCGGGCACGCCCGGCCGCGCGCAGATGCCCGCCTCCGGGATCGCCGGCGTCTCGCCCACGAAGCCGAGCTGGGCGATCAGCACCGGGTCCTTCAGGTGCAGCTCGGGCGCCTTGTCGAAGGAGGCCGCCGCGTCCACCCGGCCGCGCAGCACGGACTGGAGCGCGGCCTCGTGCGTACCCGCGAACAATGCGTCCTTGAAGAAGCTCTTGGGATCGCGATCGCGGACCAGCCCCTGCTTGATCAGGAGCACCATCGGGTAGATATAGCCCGAGGACGAGGCCGGGTCCACGAAGGCCACCGTCTTGCCGCGCAGGTCCTCGACGCGCCGGATGCCCCGGTCCGCTCTCACGTAGAAGCGCGCGGTGTACGCGGTCTTGCCCTGCCAGACGTCGCGCACCAGGATCTGGCAGCCGGCCTCTCGATTGGCCAGCACGTAGCCCACCGGATGGACGAAGGCCAGCTCTACCCGCCGGCTCCGGAGCGCCTCGACCACGCCGGCGTAGTCCGAGGCCACGATGGCCTTGATCGGCACGCCCGAGATCTGGGTGATGGTCTTCGCCAAGGCGTCGCCCGCTTCCTTCAGCGCGGTCGGGTCGCGGGACGGAGTCAGCACAAGGGTGAGCGACGGGTCCGGCCGGCTGCAGCCGATGAGGCCCGCGACCAGGGCCAGCAGCAGCCCGAGGATGAATCGCGCGAGGCGGGCTCTCATGGACGGCCGGGACCCTAGCACGCCATCGAGCGCTCGCGCAACCAAGCGTCCCCGTGCGGCGAGTGGCCGACCCGGCACGGTTCGGCTACGATAGCCTTGCCCCTTCGCCATGACCGAGCAGAAGCCGCCGGGAACCAGCTGGGAGTCGTGGATCGAGCAGCAGATTCGCCGCGCCCAGGAAGAGGGCGCCTTCGATCACCTCCCGGGAGCCGGGAAGCCCTTGCCGGATCTCGCCAAAGGCTATGACCCGCTGTGGTGGGTGAAGCAGCTCGTCCAGCGAGAGCAGATCTCCTTGCTGCCGCCTGCTCTCGAGCTGCTCCGCAAGGTCGAAGCGGAGCTGGCGGCAATCCAGAAGCTTCGCGATGAGGCCGTGGTCAGGCGACGCCTCCAGGCGCTCAACGCCGAGATCGCCAAGGTCAATGCGAGCGCGACCGAAGGACCGGCCACGCGCCTCGGACCGCTGAATGTGGACGAGATCGTAGCCGAGTGGCGCTCCCGCTCTTCGGACGCTCCGTAGACGCGGGCTGCGCCCGTTCGATACTCGGCGGGCGCGCGGTCGGCTGGACGTCGGGCCGTTACGCCGGGCCGCCGCCCGCCACCGGCCGCGCCGGCGCGCCCGAGGGCTCCCGGCGGAAACCCCAGGCGGCCAGGCGGGCGATCAGCGTGTTGCGATGCACGCCGAGGCCGCGCGCGGCCCGGCTCTGGTTCCAGCCCTCGCGCTCGAGCGCCCGGAGCACGTAGGCCTGCTCGAAGCGGTCGCGCGCTTCTTTCAGCGTGGGGGCCCCTGGGTCACCCTCGCGACCGGGGGCTACCTCGTTCATGGCCAGGTCGAGCGGCAGGTCATCCAGGCCGATCACCGGGCGCGTGGCCAGCGCCACGCTCCGCTCGATGATGTTCTCGAGCTCGCGGACATTGCCGGGCCAGTCGTAGCCGTCGAGCGCGAGGAGCGCTCCGCGCGACAGGCCGCGCACGTCCTTCTTGAACTCCTGCGAGTATTTCCGCACGAAGTGTCCGGCCAGATCGGGGAGGTCGCTCTTGCGCTCGCGTAGCGGGGGGACGCCGAGCGGCACCACGTGGAGGCGGTAGTAGAGATCCTCCCGGAAGGCACGCGCCCGGATGGCCTGACGCAGATCCGTGTTGGTGGCCGCGATGACGCGCACGTCCACCTGGATGGTGCGCGTGCCGCCGAGGCGCTCGATCTCGCGCTCCTGCAGCGCACGGAGCAGCTTGGCCTGCAGATCGATGCGCAGGCTGCCGACCTCGTCGAGGAAGAGCGTCCCGCCGTGGGCCAGCTCGAACTTGCCGGTCCTGCGTGAGTGGGCGCCGGTGAAGGCGCCCTTCTCGTGGCCGAACAGCTCGGACTCGAGCAGCGCCTCCGGGATGGCAGCCAGGTTGACGGCCACGAACGGCTGCGCCCGCCGCGGACTCTGGTTGTGGATGGCGCGGGCCACCAGCTCCTTGCCGGTGCCGCTCTCGGCGGTGATCAGCACGGTGGCGGGTGTCTGCGCGACCTGGGCGATCAGCTCGTAGAGCCGGACCATCTTCGGGTGTCGACCGACCAGCTGGTCGAACCCGTGCACCCGATCGAACTCGGCGCGCAGGTAGTGCAGCTCGCGCTCCATCCCGCGTTGCTGGGCGGCCTGGCGCACCAGGCCCAGGATCTCGTCCACGTCGAAGGGCTTGGCGAGGTAGTCGTAGGCACCCGCCTTCATCGCGTCGACCGCCATGCGCAGGTGGGGATCGGCGGTGATCAGGATGACCGGGATGGACTCGTCGATGGCGAGAATCCGGGGCAGGACTTTGGAGCCGGGCTCGCCGGGCATCCGGACGTCGAGTAGCGCGACGTCGACCCGGCGCGTTGCGAGGATCGCGAGCGCTGCCTCCCCGTCGGGCGCCTCCAGCACCTCGAACTCGTCTCGGAGGATGAGCTGGAGTGACTCGCGCACGCCCGCCTCGTCGTCGATGGCGAGCACCACCGGGCGGGGCCGGTAGACGGCCGGCCGGTCGCCCATCTCCACCGTATCCTTCCGTGCCCACTGCGAAGCTCTCACGCGCGTTCACCTCATCTGCACGAAGTGAGCGGCACGTTAGGGAGCGGCGGCACAACTGTCAAGCTAATTTCTACCCTTACTGGGTCACGAGCGGTCACGGGCGGGGAGCGGTCAGCATCACGAACTCGGTGCCTCCGCCTCCGCGTTGCAGATACACCGGCACCGACTCGCCGGGCTTCAGGGCGGCCACGATCTGCTTCAGGGCCACGGCGTCGGCGACCGGCCGGCGGTTGATCTCGAGGATGGCGTCGCCGGGCTTGATGCCGGCCGCCGCCCCCGGGCTGCCCGGCGCTACCTCGGTGACCAGGAGGCCGCTCCGCGTCGACAGGCGGTTCTGCTGCGCGGTCTCGGGGGTGAGCGGCTCGACGGTGAGCCCCAGGATCTCGTCGCCGCTCTCGGCCGCCGCCATCGCCTCGTCGCTCGGCTGCTCGCCGACCTTCACGCTGAGGGTGACCGTCCTGCGCTCACGCACCACCGCGACCGGCGCCGGCCGCCCGGGCTCCACCACCGCCACGCGCTTCTGCAGATCGGTCACGTCCTTGATCGGGGTGCCACCGAAGCCGACGATGACGTCGCCCGGCTTGAGCCCGGCCGCGGCGGCGGGGCCATCCTTCATCACCTCGGCCACCAGCACGCCCGCGTCCTCCTTCACCCCGAAGCCCGCGGCGAGCTCCGGGGTGAGATCCTGGATCACCACGCCGAGCCAGCCGCGCACGACCCGGCCCCGGGCGATGAGCTGGGTCATGATGTCGCGCGCCATGTTGATCGGGATGGCGAAGCCGATGCCCTGCCCGCTCGAGACGATCGCGGTGTTGATGCCGACCACGCGGCCGTCGAGGTTCAACAGAGGCCCGCCCGAGTTCCCCGGATTGATGGAGGCGTCGGTCTGGATGAAGGCCTCGTAGGTGGCCACCCCCACGTGGGTGCGGCCGGTGGCGGAGATGATGCCCGCGGTCACGGTGCGATCGAGGCCGAAGGGGTTGCCGATGGCGATGGCCCACTGCCCCACCCGCAGCTTGTCCGAATCGCCCAGGGTGGCGACCGGCAGCGGGCCCCCGGGGCTCTCCACCTTGAGCACCGCGAGATCGGTGCGGGCGTCGCGACCGACCAGGGTGGCCTTGAACTTACGGTCGTCGGAGAGGCGCACCTCCACCTCGGACGCGTTCTCCACCACATGGTTGTTGGTCAGGATGTAGCCACGGGCGTCCACGATCACGCCCGAGCCGGCCGCCCGGCCCTCCTCGCGGGGGGCCCGGCGCCGGAAGAAGCGCTCGAACAGCTCCGGGCCGAAGAACTCGCGGAAGCGCTCCTCCATCTCGGGGGAGGGCCCGCCCTCGGACGCCGCTTCCCGCTTGACCTTGACGCTGACGTTCACCACCGAGGGCGTGGCGCGGTCGGCGACGGAGACGAAGGCGTCTTCCAGCGCGCGCAGTAGCCGCTGCGACTCGGGCGTGGGCGCCGCGGGCGGGCGCTGCGGCGAGCGGGGCTGCGCGATCGCGGCCGGCGCGAGCGCGTACAGCGCGGCCGCGACGAGAAGAATGCGAATGATCATCTCGAGCCTCCGCCGGCCATCTTACCGCCGGGTCCGGAGGACCGCTAGGGCGACTCGAATGTCAGCTCGAGGATTCGGGCGGTGGCCGCGGTCACCGGTGCGACGCGGCCGCGCCGCACGCCCGCGACCCAGATGATCTCGCCACCCGCCTCGACGAGCCCGGTACGCGGACGCTCCCAGCGTGGGACTCCCGCGTCGATCAGGAACGACTTGAGGCGCCGCAGCTCGGCCGCGCCGAAGGGCGAGAAGAGGTCGCCGCGGCGCCGCGCTCGGACGGTGAACGCGGGTGGGAGCGCGTCGGCGTCGAAGGCCGCTCGGGAAGCCTCGCGGGGCACGACATAGTCGGCCGGGCGGGTGAAGACCCGGGCGGTGAGCCGGCGGCCGATCTCGGGCATCTCCAGGACGCCGGGCACCGGCCAGGCGCGCGGCGTGATGGCGGGCAGGGCCGCCGGCCCCACGCGCAGCCGGCGCCCGCTGCGCTCCGCGACCAGGCGCCCCAGGCGCACCACGCGGCGGCGCGGCGCCTCCGCGAGCAGCTTCCGGAGCGCGCGCTGGGCCGGGCCGCGGAGCGGGCGCGCCTCGCCCAGCAGGGCGGCAGCCTGCCGCAGCATCTCGGCGGCCAGCTCGATCGGCTGCTGCTCGAGGACGGCGGTGTCGAGCGTGAAGCCGGCGGCCTCGTGCGTGGCCAGGCGGTGCAGATCAGCGCGGGCGCGCGCTTCCAGGTCGGCCACGAGCGCGCGAGCCGCGGCGGCGGACCGGCAGAGCGCCTCCACCACCGAGGCGCCGGTCAGCTCCGCCATGAACGGCAAGAGGTCGTGGCGGATGCGGTTGCGCAGAAAGCGGGCCTCCCGGTTGGTCGGGTCCTCGATCCAGACGAGCCCGCGGCGCCGCAGGTGCTCGACGATCGCCTCGCGGCGCGTCTCGATCAACGGGCTGATCAGCCGCCCGCGCGCGGGCGCGATGCCGCCCAGGCCGCGGGGCCCCGCGCCCTGGAGCAGGCGCATCAGCACGGTCTCCGCCTGATCTTCCGCGGTGTGGCCGGTGGCGACGCGAGCGGCGCCCACCGCGCGGGCCACCCGCTCCCAGGCTGCGTGGCGCGCCCGCCGGCTCTCGGCCTCGAGCCCGTCCCAGGGTGGCGCCTGCTTCACGGTGACGCGCTCGACGTCGCAGGTCACCCCCAGGTCCTCGCAGAGCCGGCGGACCGCGTCGGCTTCCATGTCCGCTTCGGGCCTCAGTCCGTGATGGACGTGGACCGCGGTGAGGGTGAGATCGAGCTGCCCGCGCAGCGAGCACAGGACGTCGAGGAGGGCGACCGAGTCGGCCCCGCCCGAGACGGCCACCAAGACACCTTCGCCGCCACGGAGCATCCCGTGACGGCGAATGGCGTCGAGGGCGTGCGCGACGAGACTAGTGGCGGTGATCACGCTGCGACGGCAGGCCTACCCAGATTGAAGCCCTACCCACACCTCGCCGTCCTCGAAGTGCTCCTTCTTCCAGATCGGCACCGTCTCCTTCAAGGTATCGATGGCGAAGCGGCAGGCCTCGAAGGCTTCCGCCCGGTGAGGCGAGGACACCGCGATCATCACGCTCGACTCGCCGATCTCGAGGCGGCCGACGCGGTGGACCACCGCGATCCGCGAGATGATCGGCCAGCGCTGCCGCATCGCGAGCGCGATCTCGCGCATCTTGGCCAGCGCCATGGGCCCGTGGGCCTCGTACTCGAGGAACTTCACGTGCCGGCCGCCGGTCTGATCGCGCACCACGCCCGAGAACAGCGCCAGCGCACCCGCGCCCGGGTGCTCCACCGCCTGGGCCACCGCGCGCTCAGACAGGGGCTCGGGGGTGACCTCGATCCAGTCCAGCCCCGGCTCGGGGGCGCCGCCGCTCACCGGCGGGAAGAGGCAGAGCTCGTCGCCGTCCCCCAAAGGATGATCGGCGTCGACGTAGTCGTTGTGGAGGGCGAACAGCGTGAAGGGCCGGTACGGACCGAGGGCGGGCAACTGCCGGGTCACCGCTTCCCAGGCGCGCTCGACGGTGCCGCCGTCGGGAAGCTCGAGGTCCAGCGAGTCGCGACCCGCCTCCTCGCGGTAGCGCGCGAACAGCCGGACCTGCACCTTCAACGAGCGGGCCTGCGTCCCGAGCGGCGGCTTAGAACTGGTGGGACGAGCCGCAGCCGCAGGACGACTTCACGTTCGGGTTCTTGATGGCGAACCCGGCGCCCATCATGTTGTTATCCACGTAGTCGATCTCGCTGCCCTGCAGATACGCAACACTGTGGGCGTCCACGAAGACCTTGACGCCGTTCGACTCGACGACGTTGTCACCCTCGGCGGCCGTATCGTCCCATCCGAGCTCGTACGACATGCCGGAGCATCCGCCGCCAACGATGCGGATTCTCAAACCCCACTCGGGCTTGCCCTCTTCGAGCCGCAGATCCGAGATCTTCTTGGCGGCCGTCTCAGTCAACGTGATCATTCCTGCCTCCTTGGGTTCCCTGCACCTGGAATGTCAGACACCGGGCTCATTATAGCAGATGGCTCGGGGGCCCGCCGGGGCCGCGTCAGAGGATGCCGCCCGCCGGCAGCAGGGTCAACTCCTCGAGCGTCGCGTTGGGGTCGAGCGCGGCCATGAGCAGGGCCGCTTCGGCCACCTGGTCGGCCCGGAGCATACGCTCCCGGGCGGGCGCGGCCGGCATGGCGTCCCACAAGGAGGTGGCGGTGGCCCCCGCGGAGAGCACGCCCACGCGCACCCCGTGGGGCCGCATCTCCTCGGCGAGCACCCGCGAGAAGCCGAGGAGCCCGTACTTCGAGGCGGTGTAGGCGGCGCTGCCGGTCAGCGATCGGCTCGTGACCACCGAGCCCACGTTGATGATGGTGCCGCGGTGGCGGGCGGTCATGGCGGGCAGGATCGCGCGGCAACACAGGACCGCGCCCCGGAGGTTCACCGACAGCATCTGGTCCCAGTCGTCGAGCTTGGAGTCCGTTACCGGCGCGAAGGTGGCCACGCCGGCCGCGTTGACCAGCACGTCCACCCGCTGCCACTCGCCGAGGACGCGGCGGGCCAGCGCCTCCACCGCCCCCTCGTGCCGGACGTCGGTGGGCATCGTGAGCGCCCGGCCGCCGGCCCGCTCGATCTCGCGGGCCACCGCCTCCAATTCGGCGGTGGAGCGCGCGGCCAGCGCCACCGCCGCCCCCTCGCGGGCCAGCGTGGCCGCGACGGCGCGCCCGATGCCCCGCCCGGCCCCGGTGACGACCGCAACCTGGCCGGCGAGCTTCAAGGCACGAGTCCGCCGCGCGAGCGGATGAGCTCCATGAATTCGGCGCGGGTTCCCGCGTTCTCCCGGAAGGCGCCCAGCATGGCGGAGGTGACCGCCTTGGAGTTCTGCTTCTCGACCCCGCGCATGAGCATGCACATGTGCAGCGCCTCGATCACCACCGCCACGCCTCGCGGCTGCAACACGTCGTTCAACGTCTGCGCGATCTGGGTGGTGAGCCGCTCCTGCACCTGCAGCCGCCGCGAGAACATCTCGACCAGCCGAGGCAGCTTCGACAATCCCACGATCTTGTGCGACGGCATGTAGGCGATGTGACACTTGCCAAAAAATGGAAGGAGGTGATGTTCGCAATTGTGCGTGAGATGCCCGCCCACGAGGAAGGACGGGTAGGGCTCGCACTTGAAGCTGTACACGGTGTACGGCTTCTTCGGGGAGTGGACGTGCGCGACCTCGGTGACCGTCGTGTAGGTGCTGTCGAACGGCACGTAGAACTCACTCTGCTGGCGGAAGCCGTGACGCCCGAACCAGCCGGCCTGGTCCCAGCGGTTGGAGACGTAGATGCGATAGCAGTCATTCCGACTCCGATCGACCCGAGCTACGACGGTCTGGAGATACTGCGCCAGGTCGTCCAGGAATGCCTTGTTCGAGCTGATGATGAAGCGGCCGGCGTCCACCCGATAGCCGTCTCCGTCACAGTAGCCATCCAGGAAGCCGTGCATCATCTCTCGCGAAGAGGTGACCACGCGCGGGAACCGGAAAGACTTCGCCTTGCTGCGCGATCCGTGCTCGGTGATCCCCAGCCAGCGACAGATCTTCTCGCCCACATAGCTCGAGACGATCCGAACCCGATGCATCGGAACCAGCCGGCCCAGGAAGCTCGACGGCACATCGATTTGCTCCACCGTGGGCGCGATGCCCGGGAAGGCCTGGGCGAACATCTCCCGGTACTTTCCGGCAAACTCGGCGCTCTTCACGGTCAGGCAGATCCGCCGACCATCCTGCACGCTGCCGTCAGCGGCGGTTGCCCCCAGCACGTAACCCAGTGAATAGCCGGGCTGCGGCAGCCTCCCCTCACGGCACAGTGATTCCGGATTGATCCACTCCACGCGCGTGCCCGGCTTGAGGTCCTGCGCCTCGCGCCACCCTTCTTCGGTCATGACCGGGTGATCGGCGGTGACCCGGAAGCGCCCAGCCTCGGTCGTGACCTCCACGACATCGCGGGTCTTGTGAAACGAGACCGCGACGACGTTCGTCTCCCGCAGGTGGCCGCGCTCGAGCGTCCAGAGTCGATCGCCCACCCTGACCGCGCGGGCGGGCTTGGCTCCTCCCACCGCGTTCACGATCTGCTTGCTGGGAACGCAAAGGGAGTACAGGTCGATATCCTTCACCACCACCATCTCGTCGTACTCTTCGGTGAAGAGGGCTTCGTTCAATACGTCGTGCACGTTCTGCTTGTAGCCCGAGGTGAAGTACTCCCACGCCTTGGCCACGCGGACCGGCGTCCTCTCCAGGCCCTCGCGGGTCGGGTCCTCGCCGATCTCCTTCAGCAGGTCGCGGATGAGCCGCTCGATCATCGGGCGCTACCTCGCCGGCGTCGTCTCGCCGTGGTACTCGAACACGTTGTTGGCCGTCTCCACCAGCGTGACGCGCTCGAGGCTGCCGGGCGGCAGCGCGTCCTCCAGCCACTGCCAGAAGGTCCGCGCCAGATTCTCGCCGGTCGTGATCACGCCCGCGAGGGCGGGTACGGTCGCGGAGAGATCGTAGTGGTCCACGCGGTCCAGCACCGCCGTCTTCACCACCGCATCCACCATCCCCAGGTCCACCGACATGCCGGTGGCGGGGTCGAGCGCGCCCGCCACCGTCACCTCCAGCACGTAGTTGTGCCCGTGCTGGCGGAAGCACTGGCCGTAGACCTCCGCGTTCTCCTCGTCGGAGAGCGCGGGGTTGGCGAGGCGATGCGCGGCGCTGAAATGATAGGCGCGACTGACCGCGAAGGCGGTCATTGGCCGAGATATTCGACGTGGAAGGTGGGGTCCTCCCAGAGCCGCAGGCGGTGCAGGCGCTCGGCCCCGAGCTTGGGTACGAGCAGGTCCCAGATCGCCCGCACGAGGTTCTCCGTGGTGGCAATGGTCCCGGGCGAGAAGAGCGGGTCGCGGTTGAGATCGGCGTGGTCGAAGCGGCTGATCACCGCCTCGCCCACCACGCGCTTCAGCTCACCGAGATCCATCACCATGCCGGTGCGGGGGTCGATCTCGCCGCGAATCGTGACCTCGAGCGAATAGTTGTGCCCGTGCGGGACGGTCAGCGAGCCGAACCGACGCGCGTTCTCCTCCGCGCTCCATTCCGGCTGCCAGTAGCGGTGGCCCGCCGAGAACGTGAATTTCCGGGTGGCGTACACCATGCGGCTCAGCCTCCTCGCGCCCGCTGCCCCGGGCGATCATGTGCCGAGTGTACCGCGCTCAGGAAGCGCTCCGCGACGTGGCGCGGGGAGAAGGCGAGCGCGCGCCGGCGCCCCTCCTGCCCCAGGCCCTTGGCTCGCGCCGGCTCCGCGATCAATCGCTCCAGGCCCTCCGCGAGGGCGCCCGGGTCGCGCGGCGCGACCAGGACCCCGGTGACGCCATCCTGCACCACCTCGGGGACCGCGGCGATGCGACAGGCCACCACCGGCAGCTCCGCGGCCATCGCCTCCAGAAAGACGATGCCGAAACCCTCCTGCACGGAAGGCAGGCAGAACGCAGTCGCGTTGACGTACTCCTCGGCCAGCCGCTCCCGAGGCAGATCGCCCAGCAGCACCACCGAGTCGGCGAGGCCGAGCTCGGCGTGCAGCCGACCGAGCGCCACCCACTCGGGCCCCCGCCCGACGATGCGGACCTGGATCCCGGGCACCCGGCCGCGGAGGATGGCCGTCGCCCGCAGCAGATCGTGGAGCCGCTTCCGCGGATACATGCGGGCGACACAGAGCACCACCGGCCCGGTCCGCGCACGGCGCGGGGCGCGCCAGAACTGATCGTCCCAGACCTCGAGATCGATCGGCTCCGGCACCACCGCCAGCCGCTCGGGAGCAACCCCGTATTCCCGCTGCGCCACCCCGGCGGAGTAGCGGCTCGTGACCATGACGAGGTCCGCGCGCTCCACATTGCGCCGCTCCCAGCGCGCCTGCACCCCGAGCAGGGCGCGCACGCTACCGCGCTCGTTCTGGAGCTCGTCGGCGATGATGCCCTTCAAGCTGGCCACGAACGGGAGCGCGCGCCGGCGGGCCCACATGAACCCGTCGAGATCGACGCCCAGCACCAGATCCGTGTCGCGCGGCGGGCGCAGGACCACCCCCACGTTGTAGAGCCAGCGATCCAGGGTGTGGAAGCCGGTCCGGTGGCCGAGCGGGCGCAGCGCGACCTGGTGCCCGAGCTGGGCGAGACCCTGCGCCAGCCCCGCGATGCCGACGAAGGTCCCGCTCCCCTCCAGCGGATTGAGAGGAGTAGAGGAGAGAACCGTGATGCGCAGAGGCTACCGCCCCTGGAACCGGGGCGCCCGCTTCTCGAGGAAGGCCCGCGTGCCTTCCTTGTAGTCCCCGCTGTCGAAGGTGGCGATGCCCAGGGACCGGAGGTTCTCGCGGTGAGCCTCCGTGATGCCTTCGAAGATGGCCTGGACCTGGGCCTTGGTCCCCCGCACCGACAGGGGCGCGTTGGCGGCCACCTTCTTCAGATAGTCGTAGGTGACCGACTCGAGCTCCGCGGCCGGGACGAGGCGCTGGATGAAGCCGATGCGAAGGGCCTCCTCGGCTTCCACCGTGCGAGCCGAGTAGAGGATGTCCTTGGCGTAGGCCGGACCCACCAGGTCCACGAGCTGGTGTACCGGATCGAGCCCGTAGATGATGCTGAGCCGCGCGGCCGGGATGCCGAACTTGGAGCCGGCGGCCGCGAAGCGCAGGTCGGCGGCCATCGCGAGCGCCATGGCCCCACCCATGCAGTAGCCGAACACCATGGCGACCGTGGGCTTCGGGCACACGCGAATCGACGAGTAGGCAGCCTCGGTCTGCTTGTTGTAGTTGAGCGCGGTAGCGGTGTCCTTGCGGTTCTCCTGGAACTCGGAGATGTCCGCGCCCGAGGCGAAGGCGCCGGTGCCCGCGCCCCGGTAGACGATGGCGCGCACCGAGTCGTCCTTGGACAGGCGCTCGGTCACCATGGCGATCTCCGACCACATGGCCAGGCTGATGGCGTTGCGCATCTTCGGCCGGTTGAACACGACGGTCGCGATGGGCCCGTCCTGTTCCACCAGGATGTAGTCGCTCATTTGGTCTCTCCCTTGTGTTGCTCGATCACGAGCCCGCGGGCGCGTCCCTCCCCGCCCGGCCGCTCCACCCGGACCACGTCGGCCCCGAAATCGGCCAGGACCTTGGTGCAGGTGGGCCCGGAGCGGACGGTAGGGAGGTCGAGGACGGAGAACCACGCGAGGGGCCGGCCGCCGGTAGGGGTCACGGGGGAACAGTCTAGCGGAGGGTCGGGCCGACTTCAACCGCCCGGGCTTATTTGGCGACAACTTACCCGCCGCGATACGATCGAATTGTGATCTCCGGACTCGGAGCCAGCGGCCAATGACGGCCATCCTCCTCGGCGCCGGCGTCGTGGTGTTCGGCATTCTCTACGGCGTCGTCCACACCGTCTCGCAGCGCCGGCAGCAGCGCCGAGTCCGCGAGCAATGGGAGGAGCGAGAGCGCTCGTTGAACCGCAAGCCGTAGGTGGGATTGTTGTGCGGTGTTGTGGTGGCGGCGGGAGGACTCGAACCTCCGACACGGGGCTTATGAGACCCCTGCTCTGCCACCTGAGCTACGCCGCCGCACTCGGGGCCGGACGAGAAACGTTACAGGCAGGGGCGACGGCAGTCAAGCATGGGGCCGGCGAATCGCACGCCGGGAGCGCCGGCGACGCGATCAGGAAGCGAGCGTCGAGGCGGCTTGGGGCGGCGCCGGGCGGGGCGGGAGCAGCCGTCCCACCGCCAGACACAGATCGGCCGCGGGCACGGGCTTCATGAGCACGGGCGCGGCCAGGCGCATGAGGAAGTTGGCGTACTCGGGAGTGTAGCCGCGCTCGATCGAGAAGATCACGCGCGGCGTGGTACCCCGGCAGCACTCCTTCAGCACCTGGTAGAAGGCCGGCCCGTTGAGCTCGGGCATCTTGAGATCACTCAGCACGAGGTCGTAGTCGTGCTTGGCGAGCAGGGCCACCACCTCCGCCTTGCTCGCTGCGGTGTCGACCGTGTGACCGGCTTCGCCCAGGGCGCGCGCGGCGGCCACGCGCTCGCGCTCGTCGTCGTCGACCACCAGGATGCGGCGCCGGCCGCTGGGCTCCGCGCTCATCGCGGGGCCAGATCTCCGGGCGCTTCTCGGCGGCCGCCGAACCGATCCAGGATCTGGTCGGCGGTGCGAGTCATATGGCCCGCGAGAGTCTGCAGCGCCTCGAGAAGCTCTTCGCGCTGCGCGCGGAGCCCACCGTTGTCTTCCTTGAGCCGGCGGACCTCCTCCGTCAGCGCGGTCCGCGCACTCTCCACCGCGGCCACTTCGTTCTGGAGCCGCCCCGCCTCGTCGAGCCATCCTCCTAGCGCCTGGAGGAGATGATAGCCCTCGCCGGACCAGCGCGCGATCTCCTCGGTGGCCCGCGACGCGGTCGCTCCGCCGTGGGGGTCACGCGCGGCCCCCGCGTCGACACCGGCGCGCGGCGGCCGGCGACCGCGTGACAGGTCGCGGGACACCCCGTTGGGCGTGAGATCGAGCACCGCGAAGATCCGCGAGTAGGGCAGCCGCGCCGCCTCGTTCGCCTCGTGGATCCACTGCTCCTCCTCGGCCCCGAACAGACACAACCCGCGGGCCTCGGCGGGGAACACGGCGCTGCTTATGTACCGCACCTTCTTGCCGAGGCCGTGGAGCCGCACGCAAGCGGCGACCAGACTCTGCAGCTCTACGCGGAAGCGCTCGGGCGGCACCTGGCTCAGATCGCGCTCGACAGCGAACAACGGCATCCTTGATCTCCTTGTGGATACGCGCCGACGTCGGCTCGATCGTAGGTGTACGTAGCGGACGGCGTCAAGCTTCGGAACATCCTCTGGAAATGCGGGTGCGCGCGCGGGGGCGCGCAAATCGGGGCGTCGCGGCGTGCGCCGCGCGTCCCGCGCACCGCGCGGCTGCGCCAGCCCTGCGAATCCGCGCGGCCTCGCCCGCGAAGGCGCATCAGCGCGTGCAATTCTCGTCTTGTGGATGAATGGGGATAAGTGGATAAGTGGCCTCGAAAGGGCAAATTGGCGTAGACACCCAAAACCCCTTTGCTATAATCCCGGCCAGCGTAGCGAGCTTTGCGTCTGGAGGAGTTTCACAATGGCGCGCCTCGGTATTTACCCGTGGATCGAGGAAGAGGATCAGCCGCTGGTCGGCTTGCCCGACGAAGGAGCAGGAGAAGCAGAGGAACCCGAAGAGGACGACGACCTGGAGGATGACCTGGACGATGACGACGACGTCGACGACGAGGACGATGACTTCGACGACGACGACGACTTCGATGATGACGACCTGGACGATGATGACGACGAGGACGACGATGACGAGGACGACGCCTGAATGCAGTGACTGATCGGCAGACCTTCCCAGGGGGGTGGCGATGGCACTGATGAGCTCCGAGGGCTGGCTGTTCCTCTTGCGATGGATTCACTTCCTGGCGGGCATCACCTGGATCGGCCTTCTCTACTACTTGAACTTCGTCCAAGTCCCGTTCTTCGCCGAGACCGAGCCGGGGGTGCGCTCCGGCGCCCAGCAGAAGCTGCTGCCCCGCGTCATGTGGTGGTTCCGGTGGGGCGCCATGATCACATTCCTGTCCGGCTGGATCTACCTGCTGCACTACTGGCTCGGCATCCGGGGCCTCAACGATCCCGGCACCTGGAAGATCCTCCTGGGCGGGCTCCTCGGGTCGATCATGTGGGCGAACGTCTGGTTCGTGATCTGGCCCCGGAATCAGATCGTGATCCAGAACGCGCTGGACACCGCGGCGGGCAAGCCGGCCAACCCGGCCGCGGCCGCGGCGGGCGCGCGGGGCGGGCTCGCCTCCCGCACCAACGTGGTGTTCTCGGTGCCCATGCTCTTCTTCATGGGGGCGGCGAACCACTTCGGAAGCTTGGCGGTCGGGAAGTCGGGGCTGGTGTTCTGGATCGTGGCCCTCGCGATCATGGTGCTGGTTGAGATCAACGCGCTGATGGGCACGCCGGGCAAGGGTGCCGCCAAGCCGCTCGCCACCGTGAAGAGCACGCTCTGGTCCGGCGTGATCCTGACCGCGGTCTACTACCTCTGGTTCGAGATCATGAAGTAGACGGACGGGCGCCGTCGCGGGAGCGCGCCGCTCCGTCAGCGGGCGAGGTCGGTCAGGAGCTCGGCCTTGGTCTCGTCGGACAGGCGGGCGCGCACCCGGGCCACGCTCTTGCTGCCCTTCAGAGTCTTTCCTGCCATGGTGACGTCCTCCTTGCTCGGTTGATGGTGACGGCGGCTCGGGGGCGGCGGCCCGCCGAGCTACGGCGTCGGGCGCCGGCCCCGCCCGGCCCGGCGGCCGGCGCCGCGCTGGCACTCGGGACCGCGGCCGTAGAACTCGATCCGGTGGTACGTGACGCTGAAGCCGCTCTGCGCCCCCGGGCACGCAGGGCGCTCTGCATTTTTAGTAATAGTTCTCATTAGGGTTTGCCGATTACCCGGCCCCGGGTGGCCTGTCAAGCGGGGCGCTATTGAAGCCCCTCCGAGCGTCGAGTAGACTTTCCATCTCAGGAGGAGCGTCCGAATGCCCCAGCCCGTGTGGCTCCGCATCGAGGGAGCCCGGCAGAACAACCTGAAGAACGTCTCCGTCGATATCCCCCACGACCGCGTCACCGTCGTCACCGGAGTCTCCGGCTCGGGGAAGTCCTCCCTCGCGTTCGACACCCTGTTCGCGGAGGGGCAGTGGCGCTACATCGAGTCGCTTTCGACCTACGCCCGCATGTTCCTCGAGCGTCTCGACCGGCCGGACGTCGACCGGATCGAGCACATCCGCCCCGCCATCGCGCTCGAGCAGAAGAATCCGGTGCGCACCGCGCGCTCCACGGTGGGGACCGCGACCGAGCTGCACGACTACCTTCGTCTGCTCTTCGCCAAGGTCGGGCGCGTGCACTGCCCCACCTGCGGGGCGGAGGCCCGCAGCGACTCGGCCGATCAGGTGGCCGACGCGCTCCTGCGAGATCACCCCGGCGCGCGGGGCATGATCTGCTTCCCCCTCCCCGCGGAAGCCGGCCGCGATCCACGCGTGCTCTTCGCCACGCTGCTCCAGCGGGGCTTTGCCCGGGTCAAGGCGGGCGACACCATCCTGGACCTGGCCGAGGTGACGGCCCGCCCAGGCGGCGCGCCCGCCGATCTCGACCCGGCGCGCCTCGCGGTGGTGCTGGACCGGGTCGTCATCGGCCCGGACAGCCGGCGCCGCATCACCGATTCGCTGGAGACGGCGCTCGCGGAGGGCGAGGGCCGGGCCGTCGTGGACCTGCTCGAGCGTGGCACCGTGCCGGTCAGTCGCGACTTCCACTGCCCGGCCTGCGGGGTGGCGCTCGCGCGGCCGCGACCGCTCCTCTTCTCCTTCAACCACCCGCTCGGGGCCTGTCCCGAGTGCAAGGGCTTCGGCAACGTGCTGCGCTACGACGAGGCCCGGGTGGTGCCCGATCCGACGCAGAGCCTCGCCGACGGCGCGGTGGAGCCGTGGTCGCACCCCTCGGGCCGCTGGTATCAGAAGCAGCTCCTCAAGGCGGCCAAGAAGCGCGGCGTCGACGTGAGCCGCCCGTACGCGGAGCTGCCCGAGAACGACCGGCGCTGGATCTACGACGGCGGGGGCGGGCTAACCGGCATCCGCGGGTTCTTCGAGGAGGTGGAATCGTACCGCTACAAGCTCCACGTCCGCGTCTTCCTCTCCCGCTATCGCAGCCAGTCCCCCTGCCCGCGCTGCGCGGGTCAGCGGCTGCGCCCCGAGGCCCTGGCGGTCCGCGTGGGGGGCGCGACCATCGCCGAGCTTGGATCGAAGACGGTCGAGGAGCTGGACGTGCTCTTCGCCAGCCTGCCCCTCTCCGCCTGGGAGCAGACGGTGGCGCGCGACGTGCTCAAGCTCCTGCGGGCCAAGCTCTCCTTTCTGCTCCGGGTCGGCCTCGGCTACCTCACCCTGGGGCGCCAGACCCGCACGCTTTCGGGTGGCGAGGCGCAGCGGATCAACCTGGCCAACCAGCTCGGCGCCCAGCTCACCGGCACCCTCTACGTGCTCGACGAGCCGTCCATCGGCCTCCACGCGCGGGACACCGCGCGGCTGGCCGAGCTCTGTCGAGAGCTCGCCTCCGCGGGCAACACGGTGGTCATCGTCGAGCACGACCGGGCGCTAATCGAGGCGGCCGACTACCTGATCGAGATGGGGCCCGGCTCGGGCGAGCGCGGGGGAACGGTGGTGTTCGCGGGCAACCAGGCGGAGTTCGGCAAGGACCCGCGCTCGCTGACCGCGCGCTACCTGAGCGGCCGCGACACGATCCCGCTGCCCCTGGCGCGGCGTGAGGGACGGCGCGCGCTCGTCCTCGCGGGCGCCCGCGCTCACAACCTGAAGAGCGTCACCGTGAAGATCCCCCTCCACACCCTCACCTGCGTCACCGGGGTCTCCGGCTCGGGGAAGTCCACGCTCGTGCACGACACGCTCTACCGGGCGGTGGCCCGGCACTTCAAGGTGGACTTCGCGGTCGCGGGCGCCCACGACGAGCTGCGCGGGCTCCAGCATCTGAAGGGCATCCGCCTCATCGACCAGGAGCCCATCGGACGCACGCCGCGCTCGAATCCCGTCACCTACGTCAAGGCATTCGACGAGATCCGGCGCCTCTTCGCGGGCCTACCGCGGGCGGAGACGCTAGGGCTGGGCCCCGGGGCCTTCTCGTTCAACGTGCCGGGAGGCCGCTGCGACACCTGCGAAGGCGACGGCTTCCAGAAGCTCGAGATGTACTTCGTCGAGGACGTCTACGTGACCTGCCAGGAGTGCGAGGGCCGCCGCTACCGGTCCGAGGTACTGCAGGTCACCTACAAGAACCGCGACATCAGCCAGGTGCTGCAGCAAACCGTGGACGAGTCGGTCGACTTCTTCGCGTCCGCGCCCGTGCTGCAGCGGCGGCTCAAGGTCCTGCAGGAGGTGGGCCTGGGTTATCTACGGCTCGGGCAGCCCGCCACGACCCTGTCGGGCGGCGAGGCACAACGGCTCAAGATTGCCGCGGAGCTGTCCGCCCGGCTCACCACCGACCATCTCTTCATCCTGGACGAGCCGACTACGGGCCTCCACCTCGACGACGTGCGCAAGCTGATGTTGGTGCTGAACCGGCTGGTGGACGCGGGCAACACCGTGCTGGTGGTCGAGCACCATTTGGACGTGATCAAGACGGCCGACTGGGTGATAGACCTGGGGCCGGAGGCGGGTGAGGCGGGCGGCGAGCTGGTGGCCGAGGGCACACCCGAGCAGGTCGCCCAGGTGGGAGGCTCTTATACCGGCAAGTTCCTCCGCGAGCTCCTGCCCCGATCGAACGGGCGCTCGCCGGCCGGGCGGGGGTGATGGACCACCATCACCTGCTCGAGGCCGCGGGCATCGCGGTCTCCGGGGTGCTCTTCTACTCCCTCGCGTACGGCTGGTTCGCGCCCGCCGATCCGCGACGGCGTCCGCTCTGGGTCGTCGTGCTCGGCCTCGTCTGGGGCGGGCTCGCGATTGTCCTGATGATCTCCCGCATCGAGACGACCGAGGGCGTCTTCGTGGACGGACGGCTGATCCCGGTGGCCGTCATCGGCCTCTTCGAGGGCGGGTGGTGCGCGCTGATCGCCGGGCTGGTCGCCTCGGCCTACCGCCTCTGGCTGGGCGGCAGCGGCGCGCCGGCGGGCGTGGTGACCCTGCTCGCGGTGGCGGCGGCGGCGGGGCTGGCTCACCGATGGGCGGGCGGCACCGCGGCGGTGCGTATGCGCCACGCCTTCGTCCTCGCGGTCGCGACCTTCTTCATCACCTTCGGCGGCTTCGGACTGCTGCGGGCGCGCGGGCTCGCGCTGTTCGCCACCGTCTGGCCCTCCTACCTGACCCTGACCGTGATCGGGCTGCCCACGCTCGCGCTCCTCATGGTGAGCATCGTCGAGCGGCACCGGCTGATCCAGGAGAGCGAGCGCTTCCGCGCCGTGCTCGACGACGCCACCGACGCCGTCCGCATCGTGGACGCCGAGACGCGGCGCATCCTCGACTGCAACCACGCGGACTGCGAGGCCTCCGGGCTCTCGCGGGAGCAGATGCTCGGCCGCGACAGCCGCGCCTTCTGGCCGCCGCCCGCGGGCGACGCGGCCGCCGAGGAGCCGACCAGCGGGCCCGGCGCCCGCGGCATCGCGCGGGCGCTCGGCGTGCCCTTCCAGACCGCGTCGGGCCGCCTGCTCGCGGTGGACTGCAGCCGCCGGGTCGTCGAGTACCGGAGCCGGCGCTACGAGATCGTGATCTATCGCGACGCCGCGGAGCGGCTCGCCGGCGAGGAGGCCCGACGGGAGGCGGCCTCTCTCCGGTCGGTGAACCTCCTGGCGCAGGCCGCCGCGCACGAGATCAACAACCCGCTCGCCATCATCATGGGCTACACCCAGATGCTGGAGGACCGGCTGCCGCCGGCCACCGAGGAGAGCAACTGGGCCCACACCTCGCGCAACGCCGCCGTGCGCATCCGCGACGCGGTCGGGCGGCTGAGCCGTATCGTGCGGATCGAGAGCACGCACCCCACTGGCACCCTCCCGGCCATCCTGGATACGGAGCGGTCTACGACCGAGCGCACCGACGAGGGCGGCGGCTGGCGGCCGCCCGCTTGACGCCCCCCGCCGCGCTCGCGTAGAGTGGCGCGGCCTGATCCCATCGTGACGCGGTCATCGTCGAGGAGCGCCATGGCATCGCTCAGGGACAAGTACTGCATCGTCGGAGTGGGAGAGACCGAGTACAGCCGCCAGTCCGCGCGCAGTACTCGCGCGATGGCGGTCGAGGCCGTCCGAAACGCGATGCGGGACGCCGGCCTCGGAAAAGACGGCGTGGACGGGATGATGTCCTACCAGAGCGGCGACTCCATCTTTTCCAACTGGGTGGCGCCGGATCTCGGCGTTCGCCTCAACTTCTACATGGACGTCTTCGGCGGCGGCTCCTCGACCGAAGCCCTCGTCGGGCTCGCGATGGGCGCCATCGAGGCCGGGATGTGCCACACCGTCGCGATCTTCCGCTCGATGAACGGCTACTCCGATTTCCGCATCGGCGGCACCGGCGCCCGCGCCGCCCAGCCGGTTCGCGGCCTCGACCTGGCCCAGGTTCCCTTCGGCATGCGTAGCGCCGGCCAGAACTTCGCACCGACCTTCATGCGCCACATGTACGAGTACGGGACGACCTCGGAGCAGGTGGCCCACGTGCGGGTAGCCCACAGCAAGCACGCCTCGCAGAACCCGAAGGCGTTCCTCAAGGAGCGCGTCACGGTGGCGGACGTGCTCGCCTCCCGGTGGATCTGCAAGCCGCTGCATCTGCTCGACTGCTGCCTCGAGACCGACAACGCCACCGCGCTGATCGTCACGAGCGCGGAGCGTGCGCGCGACCTGCGCGCGAAGCCGGTCTACATCATGGGGGTGGCGGGTCGGGTCAACAAGCCGCGCACCGACTTCCACTGGGCCCACGGCCCGATTACCCGGGTGGCGGGCTATCACGCCAAGGACATCGTCTTCGGCCAGGCGGGCATCTCTCCGGAGGACGTGAACGTCACCGGCTCCTACGACGCGTTCACCTTCACCACCATGCTCCAGCTCGAGGAGTACGGCTTCTGCCCCAAGGGCGAGGGCGGGCGCTACGTCTCGAGCGGCATCATCGAGCTCGGGGGCAAGCGACCCAACAACACCTCGGGCAGCCACCTCTGCGAGGGCTACACCCACGGCATCTCGATGGTGATCGAGAACGTGCGCCAGCTCCGCGGCCAGGTCGACGACTACTGCCCGGGCTGGGCGGACGGCAAGCACAGCTACGACTACTCGCCGGGCAAGTGCCGCCAGGTCAAGGACGCGCGCATCACCATGAATCTCGGCTGGGCGATGCCGCCGACCGGCTCCGCCCTGATTATGCGGAGCTAGCGCGATGGCCTCCGTCGAATACCGCGGCATGAACCTGGTGATCCCGGAGAACGACTCGGAGTGGCGCGAGCACTTCAAGCTCGCCCGCACGTCCCACAAGCTGATGCTGCGCGCCTGCAAGGCGTGCGGGCTCATGCGCTACCCCCCGGGCCACGGCTGCCCGTGGTGCATGGGGCTCGAGTGGGAATGGAAGCCGGTGAGCGGCCGCGGCCACGTCTATTCCTACGAGGTGGTTCACCACGCGATCCAGCCCGGCTTCAAGGAGTGGGCGCCTTACGCGGTGGTACTGGTGGAGCTCGACGAGCAGCGGGGCAAACCAACCCCCGACGAGGCCCTGCGCGTCATCGCGAATCTCGTCACCCCCGAGTTCGGGCCGGAACTCGAGCGGAACGTGGCGATCGGCAAGCGGGTCCGCGTCGTCTTCCAGGACCTCTCGGCCGACTTCGCGCTGCCTCAGTTCACGCTGACCGACGAGCCGCCCGAGGGTCGCGTCTGGCGATTCCCCGACTAGCCGACGCCTCCGGAGCGAGCCAGACCAGGCCCTGCACGGCGAGCGCGGCGAGGAAGGCCAGGTCCCGCCCGAGCCCCACCACGCCCCAGGCGAGCTCGGAGCAGAAAAGTGCGAAGCTCCACATTGTGGCAGGCAGAATCGGGGACCACCATCCCGATCGTGGGTTGCGCGGGTTCCCCTCGTGCCGTGCCGAGATAGCCCTCTAAGGGGAGGCTCAACATGAACGCGATCACCACCAAAGACGGCGTTGAGATCTTCTACAAGGATTGGGGCAAAGGTCAGCCCATCGTGTTCAGCCACGGCTGGCCGCTGTCGGCCGATGATTGGGACACGCAGCTGCTGTTCTTCCTCGAGCACGGCTATCGCGTCATCGCTCATGACCGGCGCGGCCATGGCCGCTCCACCCAGACCGGTGGCGGCCATGACATGGATCATTACGCCGACGACCTAGCGGCGCTGACCGCACATCTCGACCTCAAGGGGGCGGTGCATGTCGGCCACTCGACCGGCGGTGGCGAAGTGGTGCACTACCTGGCGCGCCACGGCGAAAGCCGGGTGGCAAAAGCGGTGATCATCAGCGCGGTGCCGCCGCTGATGGTAAAGACGGCGACCAATCCGGGCGGGCTGCCCAAGGAGGTCTTTGACGGGCTTCAGGCGCAGCTCGCCGCCAACCGAGCTCAGTTCTACTACGATTTGCCGGCTGGACCCTTCTATGGTTATAACCGGCCTGGTGCGAAACCCTCTCAGGGAGTGATCTGGAATTGGTGGCGCCAGGGTATGATGGGAGGCGCCAAGGCGCATTATGACGGCATCGTCGCCTTCTCCCAGACGGACTTCACCGAAGACCTGAGGAAGATCACCGTGCCGGTCCTGGTGATGCATGGCGATGACGACCAGATCGTGCCCTATGCCGATTCGGCACCACTGTCGGCAAAGTTGCTGAAGAATAGCACCTTGAAAACCTACAAGGGCTTTCCGCACGGCATGCCCACGACCGAGGCCGATACCATTAACGCCGACCTGCTGACCTTCCTGAAAGCGTAACGGTCTACATAGCCGGCTGGTCGGCATCAAGGTGAATCGGATCGATCCAGCGTGGTGATGATCGCGATGATCAGTATGCCGACGGCCGATAATCTCCAATGACAGGGAAGGATGGCGCGGTCCTGCTGGTCTTGCTGTGCATCGTGACGCTGGCGATCTTGGCCGGCGGGTGGGCGATCCTGGCACATTCGACTTTGCAGGACCGGGCGCAGCTCTCCGACTCCACAGGCCATTCGACCGGGATTCGGTGGGACCGTCGTGAGACTCAGGCGGACAGCGCGACAGAACTGAGCAAAGCGCCGGAAGGATCTCGGCCCGAAGTGGAGAGGCCGGCAACAGACGCGCTGCGTTCGGGCCGGGCCTGCCTTCCGATGAAC
>Ga0207684_10000550_pt1 | contig 46175 bp, 46 predicted proteins | sample KBSK5501metaG_FD_184342 | JGI IMG/M metagenome (GOLD analysis project Ga0207684, IMG submission 184342) | Corn, switchgrass and miscanthus rhizosphere microbial communities from Kellogg Biological Station, Michigan, USA - KBS K5-50-1 metaG... | ecosystem: Host-associated > Plants > Roots >... | reverse complement strand
CGTGTTCCTCCGCGACCAGAACGCCGATCTGCGGGACACCTTCCTGAACAACGGCTACCAGTCCATCCCGGTGGTGGTCTTCTTCGACCAGGACTGGAACGAGATCGGCCGCTGGCTAGAGCGGGCCCACGGCGCGACGAACACCACGGTCGGGATCCGCGCCCGGACGCTGGGCGCCGTTCCGCAGGGCGCCTCCAAGGAGCAGCAGGACGCGGCGATGGGCGAGTTCCGCAAGCAGGTCCAGGCCGAGTACGACAAGCCGGGCGGGGCACTCTGGCGCGCCGCGACCGCCGAGGTGAAGCTCCTGCTGGAGACGCGTCTCGGGGCCAAGAAGTAGCGGAGCGTCCGCGGAGGCCTCGATGACGGTCGAGCTCGGCATGTTCACCATGCCGTTTCACCACCCGGATCGGGACTACGCCACCATCCTCGAGGAGGATCAGGAGGCCATCGTCCTGGCCGACCGGCTCGGCTTCACCGAGGCCTTCGTGGGCGAGCACTTCTCGTCGTGGAGCGAGCGCATCACCTCGCCCCTCATCTTCTTTGCGACCCTCATTCCCCGCACCACCCGGATCCGCTTCGCCACCGGCGTGATCAACCTGCCGCAGCTCCATCCCGCCACGGTGGCCGCGCACGCGGCGATGTTCGACCAGCTCTGCCGGGGCCGCTTCATCATGGGCATCGGCCCCGGAGGCCTGGTCAGCGACCTGGAGATGTTCGACGTCGGCCAGGCCGAGCTGCGTCCCCAGATGGTCATCGAGTCGATCGAGACGGTGCTGAAGCTGTGGGCCCAGGATCCGCCCTACGAGATCGACGGCCGCTTCTGGAAGATCCGGCTCACCGACTCGATCTGGCCCGAGTTCAAGGTGGGTTACGTGCCGCGGCCCTACCAGCGGCCGCACCCGCCCATCGCGCTCTCGATCCTCACCCCCAACTCCAACAGCGCGGCCACCGCGGGGGAGCGCGGCTGGATCCCGGTCTCCGGCCAGTTCTTCCACCGCCGCTACCTGCGCGGGCACTGGGAGAAGTACGTCGAGGGCTGCGAGCGCGTGGGCCGGCGGCCCGATCCGAGGGTGTGGCGCGTCTCGCGCAGCGTCCTCGTCACCGAGAGCGAGGCGGAGGCGGAAGACTACCTGGCCGACCCGGACAACGGGCTCTCCTATTACTACCGCTTCTTCCATCACAGCTTCTCGAAGGGCCGCAAGGCCCTCTTCATGCTCAAGCCCGACCTGCTGATCCCCGACGAGGACGTCACGGTGGACATGATCAAGCGCGCGCTCATCATCGCGGGCAGTCCCCGGCGTGTGCTCGAGCAGCTCGTGGCCCTCCGCGAGGAGACCGGCCACTTCGGCACCCTGCTCATGGGCGGTCACGACTGGGACCGGCCCGCCCTGTGGCGCCGCTCGATGGAGCTCCTGGCCACCGACGTGATGCCGAAGTTCTCGCGGCACGCCGAGACGACGCGGTCGTGAAGGTCGCAACCTGGCGGGGTGGAACCCGGTTCAGCCTCGACGAGGCGCCCGATCCGGTCGCGGGCCCAGGGCAGGTGGTGGTGGACGTGGCCGCCGCCGGTATCTGCGGCACCGACGTGCACGCCACCCAGGGTCTGTTCCCGTGGGCGCCGCCCATGGTGCTGGGCCACGAGTACACCGGGGTCGTGCGGGAGGTCGGCCGCGGCGTCAGCCGGCGCTTCGTCGGCCGTGCCGTCGCGTGCGAGCCGAGCTACGGCTGCGGCGCCTGCGCCGCGTGCCGCGGCGGCCGGGTCAGCCAGTGCCCGCGCCTCACGCGCGTCGGGGGCTTCGCCGAGCGCGCGGCGCTGCCGCTCGGTTGCGTGCATCCGCTGCCGCGCGGGCTCGACCCGGTCACCGCCGCGCTCGCGGAGCCGGCCTCCTGCTGTCTCTCCGGGCTGGAGATGTTCCGCATGCCGCGCGGGGCCACCGTGGTGGTGATGGGCGGCGGGATCATGGGCCTCTTGACCATGGTGCTGGCCCGCCGCCGCGGCGCCGCCCGCCTCGTGCTGTCCGACCCGCTCGAGGAGCGGCGGCAGATCGCGCGCAAGCTCGGGGCCCGCGTGGTCGTGGACCCCGCGCGCGAGAGCCTCCACGATCGGGTCCTGGCCCTCACCGCCGGGCGCGGGGCGGAGGTCGTCTGCGAGGCGGTAGGCAAGCCGGAGCTGGTCGCCGAGGCGCTCACCCTGGTCAAGCCCGGGGGCGTCCTGCAGCTCGTCGGCGTGAACCCGAAGGGCAGCCACCTGCCGCTGGATCTCTACGACGTGCACTTCCGCGAGATCCGCATCCACGGCGCCTACGGCCGCGGCACCGCCTTCCGCCGCGCGCTCGCGATGCTGCCCACGCTCCGGGTGAAGCGGCTGATCGGCGCGCGATTCCCCCTCGGCCGCATCGAGGAGGCCTTCGCCCACGCGGCGGCGGGCCGCGGCGCGAAGACCGTCATCACGCCGGCCGCGTAACCCGCACCTCGCGACGGCCTGGGTCCCCGTCGCGGTCGGGGTCCACGCGAGGGGCCCGAGTGTCGGCTACTTCGGCGCCGAGATCCCGTAGGCCTTCAGCTTGCGGTAGAGATGGCTCCGCTCGATGCCGAGCCGCTCGGCGGTGCGGGTCATGTTCCACTCGTTGGCCCGCAGCTCGCTCAGGATGAAGGCGCGCTCGAAGGCCTCTCGGGCCTCCTTGAGCGTGCGCTCGCGCTGGGCGTCCTCCGCGGGCGGCTCGGCGTCCCGCGGACGGAGGGGAGGCGGAAGGTCCTCGGGACCGATGATGTCGCGTGGGCTCATGATCACGAGCCGTTCCACCATGTTGCGCAGCTCCCGCACGTTGCCGGGCCAGTCGTAGGAGAGGAAGTAGGCGAGGGCTTCCACCGAGACCGTCTTGGGCCGCTTGCCGTTCTCCGCCGAGAACATCGTGACGAAGTAGGCCACCAGCAACGGCAGGTCTTCTTTGCGCTGGCGCAGGGGCGGGACCTCGATCGGGATGACATTCAAGCGGTAGTAGAGGTCTTCCCGGAAGGCGCCGACCGCAATTCGCTCGGGCAGGTTCTGGTTGGAGGCGGCCAGCACCCGGACGTCGACGCGGATCGTGTCCTTGCCGCCCACCCGCTCGAAGGCCTGCTCCTCCAGCACGCGCAGCACCTTGGCCTGGGTCTTCAAGCTCATGTCGCCGATCTCGTCGAGGAAGAGAGTGCCCTGGTCGGCCAGCTCGAACTTGCCGCGCCGGCGGGCCACCGCCCCCGTGAAGGCCCCGCGCTCGTGGCCGAAGAGCTCCGACTCGATCAGCTCTTCCGGGATGGCCGCGCAGTTGACCTCGACGAAGGGTCCCTCGCGGCGCGCGGACAGGGCGTGGACGGCGCGGGCGACGAGCTCCTTGCCCGATCCGTTCTCTCCGTGGATGAGCACGCGGCCGCTGGAGGGCGCCGCGATGGCGATCTGCTGCCGCAGGTGCTCGATGAGGGGGCTCTGGCCAACGATCTCCTGGCCCCGCTCGAGCTGGGCGCGCAGAGTGCGGTTCTCGCGCTCGAGCCGCGTGTGCTCCAGGGCCCGGGTGGCGGCGAGCAGCGTCTTCTCGAGCGAGAGCGGCTTCTCGATGAAGTCGTACGCCCCGAGCTTGGTGGCCTTCACCGCGGTCTCGATGGTGCCGTGGCCCGAGATCATCACCACCGCCGTCTCCGGGCGCAGCCGCTTCAGCTCGGCCAGGGTCTCGAGCCCATCGACGCCGGGCATCCAGATGTCGAGGAAGATGACGTCCGGGGTCTCCTCCTGCAGCCGGGCGATGGCCTCCTCGCCCGAGCCGACCGCGGTGACCCGATAGCCCTCATCCTCGAGCACCCCTCGCAGAGTCGTCTGGATGGCGCGCTCGTCGTCCACGATCAAGATGTGCTCGCCGGGCATCGAATTCCCGCCCTCAGGCCTGCACCGGCGTGGCCACCGGCCGGCCCGCGGGCAGCTCGATCACGAACCGACTGCCGTTCGGGGTGTTGTCCTCCACGCGAATCGTCCCGCCGTGGTCGGACACGATCTGGTGGACGATCGGCAGGCCGAGCCCCATGCCGGTGGCCTTGGTGGAGAAGTAGGGGACGAAGAGCCGCTCCCGATCCTCGAGGGCGACGCCGGGTCCGTCGTCGGCGACCACGATGCGCACCCGGTGGGCCTCCGGCAGCCAGGCGGTCTGCACCACCACCTCCCCGGTGCCACCGACCGCCTCGACCGCGTTGTCCACGAGGTTGAGGATCGCGCGCTTGATCTGGTCCGGGTCCACCTCGACGGGCGGCAGGTCCGACGAGAACACGGCACGGATCGCGAGGCTCGGGTGCGACTCGCGGTAGAGCACGATGACGCCTTCCAGCAGCCTGGCCAGGTCGGTCGGCTTGGGCGTGAGCGCGGGCATCCGGGCGAAGCGGGAGAACTCGTCCACGAGCTGCCGCAGGCCGTCCACCTCCTGGATGATGGTGGCGGTGGCCTCCTCGAGGAGCCGCTTCTCATCGGGGCTGCGATCGGCCGCGAGCCGACGCCGCAGGCGCTGCGCCGAGAGCTGGATCGGGGTCAGCGGGTTCTTGATCTCGTGGGCGATGCGCTGGGCGACCTCGCGCCAGGCGGCCAATCGCTGCGCCTTCAGGAGCTCGGTGAGGTCGTCGAAGGCCAGCACCATCCCCACGTAGTCGCCCTCCGGCCCACGCAGGGCGGTCGCGGAGGCCAGCAGCGCCACCGCCTGGCCGCCGCGCCGCAGGTGCACCTCGCGGTCGAGCATGCCCTCCCGCACCCGGCCCATCCGCTGGATCAGGGCGTGGATCTCCGCATACTCGGGCGAGCGGAACACGCCTTCGGCGGAGCGGCCCTGGATCTGGGCCCCGGTGAACCCGAGCAGCCGCTCGGCGGCGCCGTTGATGGTGGTCACGCGCCCCTCCGGGTCGAGCGAGACCACGCCGGTGGCCACCGCCTCCAGCACCGTCTCGGTGTACCGGCGGCGGTCTTCCATCTCGCCGTGCTTGGCTTGCAGGTCCCGGTAGGTCTCCTCCAGCTTGGACTGCGACGCGGCCAGGTCGCCGGTCATCCGGTTGAAGGAGTCCACCAGGATGCCGATCTCGTCGTCGGCCCGGACCTGCACCTTGTACTGGAGGTTGCCCGCCGCGACTTCTCGAGTCCCTTCGGCCAGCATCTGAATTGGTTCCGTGATTCCGCGGGCCAGGTAGAGGCCGAACCAGGTGGCCGAGAAGACGATGATCAGGGTCATCAGCAGGAAGAGCAGGATGTAGATGCCCTTGATCGGGTTCTTGAGCAGCCGCAGCTGCTTGTACTCCTGGAACGCCTGGCTGATATTGCGCAGCCGCGCCTCCAGGCGCTGGGGCACGTGGATGGCCACCACCATGGCGGCCACCACCGCCTGCTCGCCATCGCGCACCGGGACCATGGCCTGGATCATGTCGCCGTTGTCCAGCTCGTGGACCGTCGTGATCTCCTGGCCCCCCAGCGCCTGCTTCACGTGCTCGTTGTTGGCCTCGCGGGTCGGGACCTTGGCGAGCACCGGGTTCTTGACGTGCACCAGCTCCTGGCCGTCGCGGTTGAAGATGGTGATGGCGGCCACTCCGAGTCGCTCCTGCTGCTCCGCGAGGTAGCCGGCGAGCGCCTCGCGCTTGGTCTCGGCGAGGAGCCCGTCGCGCTCGATCACGCGCCCCATGTAGCGGCCGTGACGCAAGGCGGTGGTCTCGAGGCTCTGGTAGTAGGTCTGGGCCACCTCCATGGCCTGGTCGAGCGGCTTCTCGACCTGCGGCTTGAACCAGCCCTCGATGGAGGTGGTGATGAAGTTGGAGGCGATGAGGAAGATCAAGATGCCCGGCACCAGCGCCAGGGCCAGGAAGGTGAGGACGAGCTTGGCCTTGAAGCGGGAGCCGATGATCTTGTGCCGGCGCTCGAAGGAGAGCTTGACCAGGTTGCGGAAGAGCAGCACCAGTAGCAGCAGGAAGACGATCAGGTTCAGGTTGAAGAGGAAGAAGACGATGAGGTTGGAGGCGAACGGGATCTGGGGCGCCCGGATGCCCACCTCGAAGACGGTGGCCACCACCAGGAGGACCAGGATCCCCGCGATGATGAGCAGGTTGCGCTTGCGCTTCTCCTGCTCGTCCAGCTTCTCCTGCCGGCGGGTGAGCGGCATCACTGCCCCCGCACCGGCGTCAGCAGGCTCGACTGCACCCACGGGGTCTCCTCGGCCTCGCCGGTCATGCGCGCGAACCAGGAGTTGACGCCCCCGAGCGACACGTCGGAGCGCACCCGCACGTAGTAGAGCTCCTGCTTGTCCAGCGCGGCCACCGGGACCAGCTGCCCCACGCGCAGCTCCGAGATCACGCGCTGGGCCTCGCGCAGCTCCTTGGTGAGGATCGCCTCCCGCTGCTCGCCCTTCAGCGGCGCGACCTTGTATTCCTTGGTGAGCACGTTGTAGGTGAGCTGGCGCTCCACCATCCGCGCCTGCAGCCGGCGGTCCACGCCCAGGCGCGTGTGCTGCCAGAGCTCCACGTAGTACCGGACGTGCGTGGCGATGCCGGTGTGAATGGACTCGTGCAGAGAGGCCGGGATGGCTCCGTACAGCACCACCGTCACCGTCACGTCGAAGTCGTTGAGGAAGACGGACAGGTTGCTGATCCGGACCTCAGCGCCCACGTGGGCGGGGCCGGTCGGAAAGCCCAGCAGGAGGGTGACGAGCAAGCTCGCGCCGAGCGCGGTCCTCATTCGCTGGCGGCGGGGGTGAATTGCCATAGAGCAGCCGGACCATTATAGCGTCGGGGCCTACGGCTGCGGGGGTTCGGCGGCGGTGGCGCGGGGGGTGCAGCGGAGGGGGGCCGGCGCCCTACAGGGCGGCGACACCTGGCAGGAAGCCGTCGCCGGTGCTGGCCACCGGGGCGGGGACGGCGGGGCGGGTGGCTCGCGCGACCATTCGCCTCCGGTCCGCGGCTACTGCCTTCTGGATCGCGGCCACGAGCTGGTAGTTCAGGGCGTGGCCAGCGTTCCGTCCCACCACGTGAGCCCGCAACGGCCGGCCGAGCAGGAACAGGTCGCCGACCAGGTCGAGGATCTTGTGGCGAACGAACTCGTCGGGGTAGCGGAGACTGTCGTTGAGGACCGATCGCTTGCCGACGACCACCGCGTTCTCGAGGGAGCCCCCGCGGGCGAGGCCGTTCCGCCTCATGGCCGGGACGTCTCGGAGAAAGCCATACGTCCGGGCGGCGGCCAGCTCGTGAGCGAAGGTCTCCTCGGTGATGCCGTAGGTGCCGACCTGCAGCCCGATGATCGGGTGGCTGTTGTCGAGCGTATAGCTGATCCGGAGCGAGTCCGCGGGCAGCACCTCGAGCCAGCGGCTCTCGGTGCCCACGCGGATCGGGGCGCTCAGGACGATCGGCCGGCGCGGGGCCGGAACGGTCACGCGCCCACCCGAGCGCAGCAGATCCATGAACGGCTTGGCGCTGCCGTCGGCGGCGGGCACTTCCGGCCCGTCGATGTCCACGATCATGTTGTCGATGCCGAGCGCCGCTGCGGCGGCCATGAGGTGCTCGATGGTGCGTACCCGCACGCCGAAGGCGCCGACGGTGGTCGCCGAGTTGCTGTCCACGACGTGGTCGGTATTGGCCGGGATTAGCGTCCCGTCGCTGGCGCGGAACAGGACCCCCGTATCCGCCGCGGCGGGGGAGACCGTCATCTTGACCGGATCGCCCGAATGGAGACCGATCCCTTCGAGGCTTACCGGATGTCTGAGGGTCTGCTGGAGGTCCATGGTCGCGAGTATGGTAGGCAAGCCAGATGCCACCGGGCTTGATAGCGGTTAAGTATCTGTTAACAATACGCTGGAGCCATATCTCGCAATCCTCTCGCTATGTAACAAGTTGCAATAAAGACACACCCCTCGGAGGACCGTGTGTCGGATACGCGACACTAGAGTTCGGCGGTCGCCCGGACCCGGAAGCCTCCGCCTTGCGCCTCGACGGACAGCCCATCGCTTCCGATGCCCCGGATCGCGCTCTTCACCTGATGGCGTGCCGGGTCGACGGGCTCGCCTCGAAGGAACGCGTGGAGCCGTAGCGGCTCGCCGCCGCGGGTGGGAGCGCTGTCGAACACGGCGAACTCGATCGATCGGCAGCCGAAGCCCTCGACCTCGTGGACGTAGAGGCACTCCTCGAGCCAGCGGCGCAACAGCGCCGGTAGACCGGGTCCGTGCGCCCGGACCTCGCGCACCTCCCGCTCCTCCACCGAGGCCGGGTCCACCGCCGCCGCGAAGAGCGCGAGCGCGATCCGCCCAAAGGCGTCCGGCAGCGTGTCGCCCTCGGCCCGCAGCTCCACCGTCAGCCACTCTCCACCGTCAAGCGGTGCCCAGGTCGCCGTAGCGCGACTGCAGGAGCGCCACCGCTACCGCGCCCGCGGTCTCGGTTCTGAGCAGACGCGGGCCCAGGCCGGCCACGAGGGCTCCCGCGTCGGAGAGCCCGCGAACTTCCTCCGCGGTGAGCCCGCCCTCCGGGCCCACGACCACCGTGGCGCGCGGGCAGGGGCCGGCCGGCAGCCGGGTGGCGAGCCCGCGCGGCTCCTCCTCCCAGAAGCAGATCAGCAGCCCGTCCGCCCGATCGTCCCGACGCCAGGCCCCGATCTCGCGGGGCGGCGCGATCTCCGGCACTGCGGCGCGACCGCTCTGCTGGGCGGCTTCCCGTGCCACGCGCTGCCAGCGGCCGATCCGCGCTCCCCAGCGCGCAGGCTCGAGCCGCACGACCGTCCGGGCCGTCGTCAGGGGGATCACGCGGGTGACGCCGAGCTCGGTGGTCATCCGGATGATCTGCTCCATCTTGTCGCCCTTGGGAATGGCCTGTGCGAGCGTGAGCTCGAGGGGGGACTCGGTGTCGAGCGCGGCCCGCCCGACGATCAGGCCCTCCGCCCGGCGGGCGGCGATGCCGGTGAGCCGCACGGACAGGAGCTCCCCGCGCGCGTCCACCGCCTGGACGAGATCGCCCACGGCGGCGCGCAGCACCCGGCCCAGATGGTGGGCCGCGGCGGCATCGAAGGTCACCCGCTCGCCGCGGACCGCGTCTGGCGCGAGATGAAAGCGCGTCACCGAGGCGACGCGTCCAGCGAGAGCGAGGCCCAGCCCTCGAGGGCGAGGCGCGAGCGCGCGGTGAAACCGGCGTGGGCCAGGGCGAGGGTGACCCGGCCATCCTCCTCCTCCAGCATGCCCCCGAGCACCAGCCGGCCACCGGGGGCCACGAGCCGCGCATAGTGCCCGGCCAGGGCCAGGTGCGTGTGCGTGAGCAGGTTCGCCAGGACGAGGGGAAAGCGCTCGGTGATCTCCTGCGGCTCGGCCAAGCGGACGGTGAGGGCCCCGCAGTCGTTCCGGGACGCGTTGACCTGCGCGGCCGCAACCGCGTCGGGATCGACGTCGATGGCGAGCACCGTCCCCGCGCCGAGGCGGAGCGCCGCGATGGCGAGGATGCCGGTGCCTGTGCCGATGTCGAGCACGGCGGCGCCGGGCGCGATGGCCAGCGCCTCCTCGAGGAGGACGAGACAGCCCTCGGTCGTGCCGTGGTGCCCGGTACCGAAGGCGCGCCCCGGCTCGATGATTACGGTGGTGCGGGGGCGCTCCGCCCGACCTGCCCGCGGCTCGCGATCATGAGGTGGCCCCTCTCTTATATTCGCTCGGCTCGCCTGCGGCTGCGCCTCGCACAACCATGGCGGCAGCACCAGGAGGCGTTGGCCGATCTCACGAGCGGGGAAGGATTGCTGCCAGGCGCTGGCCCAGGCCTCGTCGAGCAGGGGAGCGATCAACGCTTCCTCGGGCGGGAGGGCGAAACCGAGCGAGCGCAGCGAGGCCCGGTAACCGTTCACCGCCGCCAGCAGCGCGGTCGACGATTTGCTCTCGGCGAAGAAGGCGCGCAGCCGCGCGGGCGTGGCGGGAGACTCCTCCTCGACCACCCCCAGCGCGCCCTGCTCCCAGAGGAAGTTGGTGAGCCCGTCGGACGTCTCGTCGGAGGTGGGAACCGTGAGCTGCCAGAACGCCATCAACTGCCGAACAGCTGCTTCATCCGCTCGAGGAACTTGGATACTCGCGGGCTCGAATCGCCGTCATTGGCGCCGCGGTACTCCTCCAGCAGCTCGCGCTGGCGCGCGGTGAGCTTGGTCGGCACCTCGACCACGATCTCGTAGACGGCGTCACCGTGCCCCCGGCCACGGAGGTGCGGCATACCCTTGCCCTTCAAGACCAGGCGCTGGCCCGGCTGGGTGCCCGCGGGGATCTTGAGCTTCGCGGTGCCGTCGAGCACCGGCACCTCTACCTCGTCGCCGAGGGCCACCTGGGGGAACGTCAGCGGCAGCTCGCAGATCAAGTGCGCGCCGTCCCGCACGAAGATCTCGTGAGGCCGGAGGTGGAGCACCACGTAGAGATCGCCCGGCGAGCCGCCCAGGAGCCCGCTCTCCCCTTCGCCGCTCAGACGGAGCTGATTGCCGTCCTCGACGCCGGCCGGAATGGTGACCTTGAGCAGTCTCTCGCGGGAGAGGCGTCCCTGGCCGTGGCAGCCCGGGCACGGGCTGCGGATGATCCGCCCCTCGCCGCGGCAGCTCGGACACGGGCGGGCCACCGTGAGGAAGCCTTGCGAGAAGCGCACCTGGCCCTGCCCGCGGCAGGTGCCGCAGATCTCGGGCTGGCTGCCCGGCGCCACGCCGGAGCCGCGGCAGACCTCGCACGTCTCGAGCCTCGGGACCTGGAGCTTCGTCTCCAGGCCCTGGGCGGCCTCTTCCAGGGAGATCTCCAGGTCGTAGCGAAGATCGTCCCCCCGTCGCGCGCGCGTGCGCCCCCGCCCGCGCTCGCCGCCCCCGAAGAAGCCCTCGAAGAGATCCTCGAAGATCGTGCCGAACCCCGGGTCGCCCCCGCCGCCACCCACCGTGCCGAAGCGGTCGTACTGGGCGCGCTTCTCCGGATCCGACAGCACCCCGTAGGCCTCGCTGATCTCCTTGAAGCGGTCCTCGGCCTTCTTGTCCCCGGGATTCCGGTCGGGATGGTAGGCGCGCGCGAGGTTGCGGTAGGCCTTCTTGAGCGCCGCGTCGTCGGCGTCCCGCGGGACGCCGAGGACGGCGTAGTAGTCCCTGGCGGCCACGCTACGAGTCGGCGCCCGGCTCGCGCTCTTCGGGGGCCACGGCCACGGTGACCAAGGCCGGCCGCATGACGCGACCGTGCAGGAGATAGCCGCGTGCGGTCTCCGCCGCCACCGTCATGTCCGGAAGGTCCGGACGCTGCACGCGGGCGACCGCTTCGTGCCGCTCCGGATCGAAGGGCTGGCCCACCGAGGTGAACGGGGTGAGCCCGAACTTCTCGACCACGCGCAGCAGCTCCCGCTGGATCAGCTCGACCCCGGCCGTGACCGCGGCGGCCGGCTCGGATCGCGCCGCCTGTAGCGCGCGGTCGAGGTTGTCCAGCACCGGGAGCAGATCGCGCAGGAGCGATTCGTTGGCGTAGCGGGTGTACTCCTCCCGCTCCCGGGCCGCGCGCTTCCGCACGTTGTCGAACTCGGCGACGGCGCGAAGATGACGGTCCTGCTGGGTTTCCAGCTCCCGGGTCTTGGCCTCGAGGGCCTCGCGAAGCCGCAGGATCTCCTCGTCCCGCTCGTCCGCGACCGGCCCATTCAGGAACGAATCACTCATGGCAGAAGCCAATTATAGCAGACGGTTGCCCGCCATCTGGGGAGACGCCGTGGCGATCGTTTCGGCGCTGGTCGCGGGTTCGGCGCTGGGATGTTGCGCGGGGCGCGGATACGGGGACTTCTTTTCATCTGCGGGGGCCCCGACATGGCCCCCGCACTCCCCCAATGGCGGGCAACCCCCCCGCCAACCAGCGGGCGCAGCTAGCGCCAGCCGGCGCAGCTAAGGAAGGTACAGCTGCAGCTTCACGCGGGAAAGGGTGGAGGAGACGATCCGGGCGGTCTCGTCGACGAGGGACATGACTTCCGAGTAGGGCATGCGCCGGGGCCCCACCACCCCCAGCACGCCCAGGACCTGGTCGCGATACGTATAGGTCGAGGTGATGAGGCTGCAGCCCCGCATGTCCGCGACGGGGTTCTCGCTGCCGATCATCACGTGGAGACCCCGCTCCTCGGCCATGCGGGAGAGCAGGTCGACGAGGAGCACCTTGTCCTCGAAGGCGCGCAGCATCGAGCGCAGCGTGGCGGTGTCGGACAGGTCCGGATGATCCAGCATGTTGGTGGCGCCGCTGACGTAGAGCGTCCGGTCCCGCAGCAGGGCCACCACCTCGTCGAGCACCCCGCGGCTCTTCGTCCACAGCGGATCCAGCGGATCCGCGGGCGTGGTGAGATCGTCGAGGATCTCCTGGAAGGTCTTGCCGCGGAAGCGCCGGGTCAGGGCCCGCCCGGTCTCGCGCAGCTCCTCGCTTCCGCCCCGCGGCGCGGTCGCCAGCGGGCGAGCGGTGACCCAGCCCGTCTCGGTCACCAGCACCGCGAGGGCCCGCTCGTCGTCGAGCGCCACCAGCTCGATCCGATCCAGCGCGGTGTGCTTGAGGGGCGGCGCCAGCAGGACGCCCATCATGTGGCTGCCCGACGAGAGCCGGGAGGGCGTCTCCGCCATCAGCCGCTCGGCCGCGTCGACGAGCGGCCCGACCGACGGCGACCCGACCGCGGGCGCCTGACCCGCCACCCAGGGCACACGCTGGAGGTGATCCACATAGAAGCGGTAGGCGGCGTCGGTGGGGACGCGGCCGGCCGAGGTGTGGGGCTGCACGAGATAGCCGAGCTCCTCGAGGTCGGCCATGGCGTTGCGGATCGTGGCCGGCGAGAGACCGCGGATGTGTCGCCGCGCCACCGCGCGCGAGCCGACGGGCTCGCCGGTCTCGACGTACTCGGAGATGACCGCGAGCAGGACCTGGCGGTTTCGTTGGTCGAGGAGCGCGGGAGCCATGGCGTGTGGGCGATCTTACCGCTAGAGCAGCTCGGTGAACAGGGCGTCGGAGAGCAGGAAGCCCTCCTCGGTGAGGCACGTGCGGCCGTCGCGCTCGGTGAGCAGGCTGCGCGCCCGCCAGGCCTCGAGCACCTCGGGCAGTCGCCCGCGCTCGAGCGCGCAGCGCTCGGCGAGCCGGTCGGCCGGGATTCCATCGCTCGTGCGCAGGCCGAGGATCAGCCGCTCGGCGAGCGCCTGGCGCTCCGTCAGCACCTCATGGCTCAGGACCGGCATGGCCCCGGCCTCCACGAGCGTGCAGTAGCGCTCCACCGCCTTGACGTTGCCGTAGCGCACGTGCCCGAGAAAGCCGCAGGCGCCCGGCCCGAGGCCCAGATACTCCTCCCACCTCCAGTAGCGCTGGTTGTGCCGCGAGCGGAAGCCCGGCCGCGCGTAGTTGGAGACTTCGTAGTGCTCGAAGCCGGCCTCGCCCGCGAGGCGGGCGAGCGCCCGGTACTGGGCGGTGACCGTCTCCTCGAGCGGTAGCCCCGTCACGCCGGCCGCGTGCCAGAGACTGCCCTCGTCCAGGGTGAGGGCGTAGGCGGACAGGTGATCCGGAGCCCAGTCGAGCACTTGCCGCACGGTACGGGTCCACGTGTCGAGGTCGAGCCCGGGCAGGCCGTAGATGAGGTCGACGCTCACGTTGTCGAAGCCGGCCGCGCGGGCCGCGGCGAACGCGGCGCGAGCCTGGCTGGCCGAGTGACGCCGGTCGAGGCGCGGAAGGATGGCGTCATCCAGGCTCTGGACGCCGAGGCTGATCCGCGTCACGCCGGCGCGCCGATAGCCGGCCAGGCGCTGGGCGGTGACGTCGTCGGGGTTGCACTCCACCGTGACCTCGGCCCCGGGCTCGAGGGCGAAGCGGGCAGCGAGCCGGGCGAGCACGGTCGCCATCTGCTCCGCGTCGAGCAGCGAGGGCGTGCCACCGCCGAGGAAGAGGGTGTCGAGCGTGATGCCGCCGCTCCACGGCGCGGCCGCGGCGAGGTCGCACTCCCGGAGCAGCGCGCTCAGGAAGCGATCCAGGCCCCCCGGGGTGTAGGGCGCGGTGTTGAACGAGCAGTACCCGCAGCGCTCGACGCAGAAGGGCAGATGCACGTAGGCGCCGAGCCGGGTGGCCCGGGGCCTCCACTGCGCTAGGGCAGGTACTGGCCCAGCCGGCGCCAGCGCAGCCAATGCCCGTCCCCGTTCCACGACCAGTAGATCAGGAAGGCCTTGCCGCGGATCTTCTCCCGACGGACGAAGCCCCAGTAGCGGCTGTCCTGGGAGTTGTCCCGGTTGTCGCCCATGACGAAATAGGAGCCGAGCGGCACCTTCAGCGGCTCGCAGGCGTAGGCGTAGCCGCAGGCGCTCGTCGCCGGACCGGCGAAGGATCCCGGCCGCACGTACGGCTCGTCGAGCGACCGGCCGTTGAGCACCACGCGATTGTCGCGCACCTGGATCGTGTCGCCCCCCACCGCGATGATGCGCTTGATGAAGTCACGCGTCTCGTCGTTGGGATACTTGAACACGATCACGTCGCCGCGGTGGGGGTCGCGGAGCCCGGGCAGGTGCTTGTCGGTCAGCGGGATCTCGGCCCCGTAGAGGAACTTGTTGACCAGGATGTAGTCGCCGATCAGCAGGGTGTCCATCATGGAGCCGGAGGGAATCGTGAAGGCCTGCACCGCGAACTGGCGAATGAAGAGGGCCAGCAGCACCGCGATGATGATGGCTTCCGAGTACTCGCGGAAGAGCGACTTGCGGCGGACCTTGACCGTGGACGCCGCCGGCGCGGCGTCGCGCTCGGGCCGGACCTGGAGATCGTTCATGAGCGCGCTCAGCTCTTGAGGACCGACAGGAACGCCTCCTGCGGCACCTCGACCTTGCCGACCTGTTTCATCCGTTTCTTGCCTTCCTTCTGCTTCTCGAGCAGCTTGCGTTTTCGGGTGATGTCGCCGCCGTAGCACTTGGCGGTGACGTTCTTGCCCATGGCCTTGACCGTCTCGCGGGCGATGACCCGGCTGCCGATGGCGGCCTGGATCGCCACTTCGTAGAGCTGGCGCGGGATCACCCCCCGCAGCTTCTCGGTGAGGGTCTTGCCCTTCTCGTAGGCCTTCTCGCGGTGCACGATCACGGAGAGCGCGTCCACCGGATCGCCGTTGAGGAGGATGTCGAGCTTGACCATGTCCGAGGGCCGGAACTCCAGGAACTCGTAGTCGAAGGAGGCGTAGCCCTTGGAGATGGACTTGAGCCGGTCGTAGAAGTCGACCACGATCTCGCTCAGCGGGAAGTCGAACTGGATGTGGACGCGCTTGCCCACGTACTCGAGCGACCTGTGCTCGCCGCGCTTGTCCTGGGCGAGCTTGTAGATCTCGCTCATGAACTCGGTGGGCACGAAGACGCTTCCGCGGACGTAGGGCTCCTCGATGCGCTCGATCTTGTCGGGCGGAGGCAGCTTCGAGGGGTTCTCGACCTCGATGACCTCGCCCGTGGTGGTGACCACCCTGAAGCGGACGCTCGGGGCCGTGACAATGAGTGAGAGGTTGAACTCGCGCTCGAGGCGCTCCTGGACGATCTCGAGGTGGAGCATGCCGAGAAAGCCGCAGCGGAAGCCGTAGCCGAGCGCGAGCGAGGTCTCCGGCTCGAAGTTGAACGCGGAGTCGTTCAGGCGCAGCTTCTCCAGCGCGTCGCGGAGGCCCTCGTAGTCGGTATCCTCGATCGGGTACAGGCCAGCGAAGACCATGGACTTGGCGTCGCGATAGCCGGGGCAGGGTAGAGCGGTCGGGCGCAGCACCTCGGTGATGGTCTCGCCGATCTTGGCGTCGGCCACCCGCTTGATGGAGGCGGTGAGGTAACCGACCTCGCCCGCGGCCAGCTCGTCCACCGGACGCATGTCGGGGGAGAAGACGCCGGCCTGCTGCACCTCGTAGGTCCTGCCGTTGGACATGAGGAGGATCTTGGTGCCCGCGCGCACCCGCCCGTCGAGGAGCCGGATGTAGACCACCACGCCCTGGTACGAATCGTAGAACGAGTCGAACACGAGGGCCTTGAGCGGTGCCTCCACGTCGCCCTTGGGCGGCGGGATGCGGGCCACGATCGCCTCCAGGACCTCCGGCACGCCGGTGCCGTGCTTGGCCGAGATGGTCAGAGCCTCGTCGCCGTCGAGGGTCAGTATCTCGGTGATCTGGTTCCGGGTGGACTCCACGTCGGCGGCGGGGAGGTCGATCTTGTTGATGACCGGGATGATCTCGAGGCCGCCGTCGAGCGCCAGGTAGAAGTTGGCCAGGGTCTGCGCCTCGACCCCCTGCGCGGCGTCGACGATCAACAGGGCCCCTTCACACGCGGCGAGCGACCGGGAGACCTCGTAGGAGAAATCCACGTGACCCGGCGTGTCGATGAGGTTCAGCGTGTACTCCCGCCCGTCGCGCGCCTTGTAGAGCAGGCGGACCGCGTGGGCCTTGATGGTGATCCCACGCTCCTTCTCGAGGTCCATCGAGTCCAGCACCTGGTCCACCGCCTTCTTGGCGTCCATGGTCCCGGTGAGGGAGAGCAGCCGGTCGGCCAGGGTGGACTTGCCGTGGTCGATGTGGGCGACGATGGAGAAATTCCGGATCAGATCGATGGCCATCTGGCTAAGAATACCACGCCCTTGCGTCGCGTGGCCGGTCGCGCCCGCCCCCTCCGAAATTCTGCGTCGCGGAGCCGCTGAGTCAGGCGCGCTCTCCGCGCGGGTCCTGTCGCCGGGAGGGCCCTGCCGGGCGGCCTCCGTCACCCACTTGCCGGATTCGCCGCTCTTCGAGCGGCGTGCCGGACTCGGCGGTCCCACGGGAGCCGCCCGGCAGGGCCCTCCCGGCGCCACCCGCGCGCCTCCCCGGTCCGAATCAGGCGTTCTCGCTTCTACATCCGGGCGTTGGCTAGGACTACCGTATCGCTCTCCAGGACGGCGGTGAAGCCAAGGTGGGCGTTGGGACCGATGTTCACGTTGGAGCCGATGATGCAGTCGCGGAGGACGGCGCCGGCGCCGACGTTCACGTTGTCCCACAGGATGGCGCCTTCGATCCGGGCTCCGGCGCCGATGGCGCAGGCCGCGCCGAGCACGGCGTTCGGGCCCACTCGGGAGCCCGGCTCGAGCTTGGTGCCGGCGCCGATCACACAGGGCGCGATGACGGTGGCGTCGGGCGCGATCACTGCGTCGGAGGCGATGAAGCGGCGGTCGGCGGCCGAGCCGGGCGGCTTCACCTCGGTGGCGACCTTGCCGGCCAGGAGGTCCAGCTGGCCCTGCCGGTACTTGGCGGGACTGCCGATGTCGAGCCAGTAGGCGTCGGACACCCAGCCGAAGAAGGGCACGCCGTCGCGGAGCAGCCCCGGAAAGGTCTCGCGCTCGATGGAGACGGCGCGGCCGGTGGGGATCGACGTCACCACCGCGCGGTCGAGCGCGTAGGCGCCCGCGTTGACGGTGTCGGTGGTCACGCGGCCCGCATCCGGCTTCTCGACGAAGGCCTTGATGCGCCCGTCCGGCGCGAGCTCCACGAGCCCGTACTGGGTGGGGTCGGCGACGCGGGTGAGGTAGAGGGTCGCGCGTGAGCCGCGCTCGGCGTGAAAGCGGAGCATCGCGGAGAGATCGACGTCCGCGAGGATGTCGCCGTTCAGGACCACCACCAGGCCCCCCACCAGGTCCACCGCGTTGCGCACCCCGCCCGCGGTGCCGAGCGGCTCCGTCTCCACCGCGTAGCGGAGCCGCACGCCGTGATCGCGGCCGTCGCCCATGGTCCCGCGCACCTCGTCCACCAGGTAGGAGCACGAGAGCACGACGTCGGTGATGGAGTGCCGGCGGAGCAGCGCGAGCTGGTAGGCGAGGAACGGGACGTTGAGGAGCGGGACGATCGGCTTGGGGGTGGCCAGGGTCAGCGGTCGCAGCCGCGTGCCCTGGCCGCCGGCGAGGATGACCGCGGTTATTTCCCGGGAGCCCAGGGCTCCGCCTCGCTGATCAGCATCACGGGAATGCCGTCCCGGATCGGATAGGCCTTGCGGCAGGCCGGACAGATGATGCGCGTCTCCTCGAAGACCAGCTCCCCCCGGCACGCCGGGCAGGCCAGGATGGCCCGCAGCTCTTCGTCGATCATGATGTGGTCTCCTTCTGGAAGAACCGGAACGTCCGGCCCAGACCTTCGGCGAGGGATACGGCGGGTTTCCAGCCGAGCACGTGCCCGGCCCGTGCGGGGTGCAGACAGCTTCGACGCTGCTCGCCCGGCCGCGCGGGGCCGTGCTGGGCCTTCACCGTCGAGCCGGCCGCTTCCACCAGCGCCCGGTAGAGGTCGTTCACCGAGGTCTCCACCCCGGTGGAGATGTTGACGGGACCGGTCACCTCGGGATGCTCGAGGGCCTTGAGGTTCGCGGCGGCCACGTCCTCCACGTAGGTGTAGTCGCGGGTCTGCCCGCCGTCGCCGTTGATGATCGGGGTCTGGCCGGTTAGCAGCCGGTGGCAGAAGATGGCGATCACGCCCGCCTCGCCCTGCGGGTTCTGGCGGGGTCCGTAGATGTTGGCGTAGCGGAGCGAAACGGAGCCGATGCCGTAGATGCCATTCCACGCGTTGACGTAGTGCTCCATGGCGATCTTGGTGATGCCGTAGGGCGAGATGGGCAGCGTCGCGTGGGTCTCCGGGGTGGGCACCACGTCGGTGTCGCCGTAGCCGGCGCCCCCGCTCGAGGAATAGATGACCCGGCGCACCCCGAAGCGGCGACAGCACTCCAGCAGGCCGAGGCCGCCCCCGATGTTCACGCTGGCGTCGAACGCCGGGTCCGTGACCGAGCGGGCCACCGACGCCTGCGCGGCCAGATGGGCGACCACCTCCGGCCGCTCGGTCTCGAACACCTGGGCGAGCCGCGCGCTGCGCAGATCCACCACATACAGCCGGGCCCGCGGGTTGACCCAGCGGGCATCGCCGGTGGTCAGGTTGTCCACCACCACCACCTCGTGCCCGGCGGCGAGGAAGGTGTCCGCGACGTGGGAGCCGATGAAGCCGGCCCCGCCCGAGACGAGGATCTTCACGATTGGGTGACCAGCTTCCGGCACCACTCGATGGTGCTCCGGAGCCCGTCCTCCACCTCCACCTTCGGCTCCCAGTTGAGCACGTGGCGGGCCTTGGTGATGTCGGGCTGACGCACCTTGGGGTCGTCGGTCGGCAGCGGGCGGAACACGATCTCGCTGCGGGAGCCGCTCAGCCTCGAGATATCCCGGGCGAGCTGCAGGAGCGTCATCTCTCGCGGATTGCCGAGGTTCATCGGCTCGTTGATCGGCGCCTGCATCAGCGCCCAGATGCCTTCGACCAGGTCGGAGATGTAGGTGAACGAGCGCGTCTGCGAGCCCTCGCCGAAGACGGTGAGGGGCTCGTTGCGCAGCGCCTGACGGATGAACGTCGGGATCGCCCGGCCGTCGGTGAGCCGCATGCGCGGGCCGTAGGTGTTGAAGATCCGCACGATGCGGGCGTCGAGGCCGTGCACGCGATGGTAGGCCATGGTCATGGCCTCCGCGAAGCGCTTGGCCTCGTCGTACACGCCGCGCGGCCCCACCGGGTTGACGTTGCCCCAGTAGTCCTCCCGCTGCGGGTGGACGAGCGGGTCGCCGTAGACCTCGGAGGTGGAGGCGAGGAGGAACTTGGCCCGGCGCTCCTTGGCGAGGCCGAGCGCCTTGTGGGTGCCGAGCGCGCCCACCTTCAGGGTCTGGATGGGCAGCTCCAGGTAATCGATGGGCGAGGCGGGGCTCGCGAAGTGCAGCACGTAGTCGAGCGGTCCGGCCACCACGATGTAGTTCGTGACGTCGTGCTTGACGAAGTGGAAGCGCGGGTCGCTGATGTGGGCGATGTTGTCGGTGGAGCCGGTGAGGAGGTTGTCCATGCAGACGACCTCGCACCCGCGGGCCAGGAGGAAGTCGCACAGGTGGGAGCCGATGAAGCCGGCCCCGCCCGTCACCAGCACGCGCAACGAAGGAGGCCTCAGCCGGCGAGGACGGGCTTGCGGCCGATGGAGTAGTACTCGAAGCCGAGCCGCCGCATGCGCTCGGGCTCGTAGAGGTTGCGGGCGTCGAAGATCAGGGGACGGCGCAGCAGCCCGCGCAACCGGTCGAGGTTCAGGTACTTGAACTCGTTCCACTCGGTGAGCAGCGTCACCCCGTCGGCCCCCGCCGCCGCCTCGTAGGCGGACGCGCAGAACGCGACGTCCGCGGGCATGAGGGGCTTCGCGTTCTCCATGGCCACCGGATCGTAGGCGCGCACCTGGGCCCCCGCCGCGTGGAGGAGCCGGACCACCTCGAGGCTCTTGGCCTCGCGCATGTCGTCGGTGTTGGGCTTGAAGGCCAGTCCCAGCACCGCGATGGTCTTGTCCTCGAGCCCGCCCATCGCCTTCCGCATCATGTCGACCAGATGGGCAGCCCGCTCCTTGTTGATCTCCACCACCGATCGCAGCAGCTTGAAGTCGTAGCCGAACCGGGAGGCGGTGTGGATGAGCGAGTCCACGTCCTTGGGGAAGCAGGAGCCACCGTAGCCCAGACCGGCCTGGAGGAACTGCATGCCGATGCGGGAGTCGAGGCCCATGCCCTTCATCACCTGGCTCACGTCGGCGCCCGCGTTCTCGCAGATGTTGGCGATGGCGTTGATGAACGAGATCTTGGCGGCCAGGAAGGCGTTGGAGGCGTACTTGATCACCTCCGCCGACGGCAGGTCGGTGATGATCATGGGCCGCTCGAGCGGGGCGTACAGCTCGACCAGGGTCATGGCTACCTGCTGGTTGGGCGCGCCGATCACGATGCGGTCCGGCCGGAGCGTGTCCTCGATGGCCGAGCCCTCGCGCAGGAACTCGGGATTCGAGACGACGTCGAAGTCCACCGGACGTGGCTGGTGCCGCATGATGACTTCCCGGACGAACTCGCCGGTGCCCACCGGCACCGTGGACTTGTTCACCACGACCTTGTAGCGCTCCATGGAGCGGCCGATCTGAGCCGCCACCGCTTCCACGTGCGCCAGATCCGTCTCCCCGGTCTCCTTGGGCGGCGTCCCCACCGCGATGAAGATCACGTCGGACTGGCGCACCGCGGCGGGCAGGTCCGTGGTGAAGGTGAGCCGGCCGTCGTCCTTGTTCCGGATCACCATCTCCTCGAGGCCCGGTTCGTAGATCGGCATCTGCCCGCCCCGGAGAGCCTCGATCTTCTTCTGGACGTTGTCCACGCAGACCACGTCGTTGCCGAGATCGGCGAAGACGGCGCCGGTCACCAGCCCCACGTAGCCCGTTCCCACCACGCAGATGTTCATCGGTCAGGCCTCCAGACGGGGGCTCAGGATAACAGACAAGCGACCCACCGCGCCAACACCCCCGGGAACCCGGCCACTCCCTAGGAGAGGCTGTGGCGGATCAGGCGCTCGCCCACCAGCACCAGGAAGAGCAGCAGCAGATAGAAGTTGGAGAAGAGGAAGAGCGACAGCCACCCGCGCTGATCGTCCGGCCGCCGCGCGAACTTGGCGGCCAGCCAGATCAGCCGCCCGCCGAGCGCCGCCGCAGCCAGCAGCGCGGCCGGGCCGCCCAGCCCGAAGGTCGGGGCGGCCAGCGACCACGCGGTGAGGCCGAGCGCGTAGAGCAGGATGAGCCGCGCGGTGCCTTCGACGCCGACGCGCTCGGACACCATCGGGAACCCCCCGGCGGCGTAGTCGGCCCGATAGCGGAGGGCGAGCGCCCAGAAGTGGGGCATCTGCCAGAGGAAGAGAATGCCGAAGAGAATCACGGCGCCCGCGTCGGTCAGGCTGCCGCCGCCGGCCACCCAGCCGATCACCGGCGGGATCGCGCCGGGCACCGCGCCCGGCACCGCCGCGAAGGGCGAGTGGGGCTTGAGCCACGGCGTGTAGACACCGTTGTAGAAGGCGCTCGCGATCACTCCCAGGACCCCGGCGGTGCGCCCAACGCCGAGCCACAGCACGGCGGCGCCGGCGGCGATCGCGACCAGCGAGAAGGTCAGGCCCTGCGCGTGGGAGAGCCGCCCCGAGGGCAGCGGCCGCCCGGCGGTGCGCGCCATCAGGGCGTCGGGCACGCGCTCCTGCACCTGGTTCAGCGCGGAGGCCCCGCACGAGAGCAGCATGACGCCCGCCAGCACCAGGAGCCCCTGCGACCAGGGAAACTCCGGGCCGAGGGGCGTGCGCAGCATGAAGCCCGCTCCCGCCGAGACCAGCACGAGGAGCACGATGCCGAACTTCGACAGCTCGGCGAAGGCCCCGACCCGCTCCGTGATCCAGAGCGCGCCGATGCCGCGCGGGGCGGTGGCGGCTCTAGGCGGCACGCGACGCCTCCCCGATCGCGCTCGATCGCGGCGCGGGGGCGACGCTCCGCCGCCAGCAGCCGGCCTCGACGCTCGCCCAGACCAGCACGGCCCACAGCGCGTACCCGCCGGCGGCATGGGCCGCGCGCACAACCGGGGTGAGCTGCAGCAGCACGGTGGCGACGCCGAGTGAGACCTGCAGCATGGCGAGCGCGGCGGCCAGGCGGATCGCGGTCGTCCGCCACGCCACCGCCAGGTGGGCGAAGAGGCCCAGCAGCAGTACGCCAAGCCAGCGGTGCACCCAGTGCACGCCGGCCAGCCACTGGCCGGGCAGGATGTCCCCGCTGCATAGCGGAAAGTCGGGACAGGCGAGGCCCGCGCCCGAATGCCGCACGTAGCCGCCGAGGGCGAGCTGGACGAGCAGCACGATCAATCCCGCGCGCGCCAGCCGGCGCACCCGGTCGCTGCCGGCCCCGGGGCTCGCGCTCGCCGGCCGCCCCAGGCCCCGCGCCAGCACGATGAGGCCGGCCAGGATCAGGAGGGCGTTGACCAGGTGCGCGGTGCTGATCAAGTGCGGCAGCTTCAGGAGCACCGTGATGCCACCGAGCGCGATCTGCACCACGAGGAGCGCGGGGAGGAGCCACGCCAGGCGCCGCAGTCCGGGCGCGCTCGTCCGCAGGGTCAGCGCGGCGGTGGCCACGATCAGGACCGTCGCGGCCAGCGCGGCCAGGCGATGGCCGTACTCGATGAGCACGTGGGCCCGGAGCGGGGGGATCACCGAGCCGTGGCAGAGCGGCCAGTCCGGGCACGCGAGCCCGGAGCCGGTGGCGCTCACCACGTTGCCGAGCGTCATCAGCACGAAGACCGCGACGACGGCGGCGTAGGCGAGGCGGCGGGCGGTCGGGACGAAGCTTGCGGTCATGGCGTCGCCCCTCTTTCGAATTCGCTCGGCTCGCCTTCGGCTGCCCCTCGCCCTGCTTCGGCTTCACCTTGCCCATCGTGGCCGCCCGCGACCTGCCAGCGGAAGAAGACGACGGAGAGGGCGATCAGGAATACCATCCCGCCGGGGACCCACATGATCAGCCCGCCCAGGTGCTGATCGGCGCGAGGGGTGAGCGGCGCCCAGACGCGCGGTGCCGCCGCGTAGTACGGATAGAGCAGGTCCTCCGCCATCGAGATGAAGATCGCCACCATCACCATCGGCAGGCCCACCACGAACAGGTAGAGGAGCTGGACCGGGTAGGGCGCGCGCGGCAGCTCACCCACCGGCGAGAGGATCGGCCACCACAGGATGACGGAGCCCGCCATCATCGCGAGGTGTCCGAGCACGTGCACCGGGTGCTGGTCCATGGCCAGGTTGTAGAGCGGTGGCAGGTGCCACGCCACCAGGATGAGGTTGAAGGTGGCGAAGGCCCCGGCCGGCCGCGTCAGGACGTGGCCGAGCCGCAAGAGCCGCGCATCCGGCAGCAGCGGTCGCACCATCCAGCCCGGTGTGCCGTGGAGCAGCAGCGGGGGCATCGCGAAGACCAGCAGCATGTGCTGCACCATGTGCGCGCTGAACAGGTAGTAGTCCGAGAGATCGTGGATGGGCCCGGTCAGGGCCACGAACAGCACGACGAGGGCGCCGGCGAACGAGGCCACCCGGAGGGGCTCGACGCGCGCGCCCGGCGCCAGCCGGTGCCGCCACAGGGTGGCCGCCGCGTAGGCCGCGCCCAGGACGACCAGCCCGCCGACCACGGTGGGATCGGCCTGCCAGCTGGTCCACTCGAAGCCCTCGGGCCCGAGGGGCGGCGGCCCCGCGGGCCCGGGTCCTACATGCGCCATGGCTAGTGGGGGCGGGGCAGCAGCACGAAGGCGCTGAAGAGCGCCATGATGGCCAGGATGATGAGGATGGCGATCGTCAGCGGTCCCACGAACAGGGCCCGGAGAATCGGGTGGTCGTAGCGCAGGTGCATGAAGAAGCCGACGACCAGGAAGAACTTGATCACGGACATGACGAGCAGACCCGCCACGAGGAGCGGGTTCGGGATGCCGGGAATGTAGAGCGAGGCCACCTCGACCGCGGTGATGATCGCGAGCGCGACCGCCACGTTGATGTACGTCCGGACGCTGGCGTGGCCGCCCCCTCCTCCGTGCGACGCGGCAGCAGTGGCGTGAGGATCGGCCATGTCGCGGCTCCTAGGGGATGAGGTAGATGACGGTGAAGATGGCGATCCAGACGATGTCCACGAAGTGCCAGTAGAGGCCGGCGATCTCCACCTTGGTGTAGTCCCGCGCGTCGAGCTTGCCGCGCATGGCGAGGGAGACCAGGAGGAGCAGCCAGATCACGCCGCCGGTGACGTGGGCCCCGTGGAAGCCGGTGAGCACGAAGAAGGTCGAGCCGAAGAGGCTCGACGAGAGGGTCAGCCCGTCGTGGAGGGCGAACGTCGTGAACTCGTAGACCTGGTTCAGCACGAAGTGCAGGCCCATGAGCGCGGTCGCGAGCAGCCAGCCGGTGGCCGCCTTCACCCGATCGTGCTGCAAGGCGCCCAGGGCCAGCACCATCGTGAGCGACGAGGCCAGCAGCAGGGCCGCGCTGTAAGACGTGAGCGGGATGTTGAAGACGTCGTGAGGCGTCGGTCCCGAGAGGGACTTGCCCTTGTAGGCCAAATACGTCCCGATCAGCGAGCCGAAGAACATGCAGTCGGAGCCGAGGAACGCCCACATGCCCATCTTGCGGTGGTCGATCCCGGTGTTGCCGATGTTGGGGTCGTGGACGGCGTGGGTCGCGGCGTGATCGGCCACGGCGGCTCTCCTAGTGTCCGTGCCCCTCGGCGGGGCGATGCAGCTCCATGGCGAACTTGTACATGCAATAGAGGGTGAGCAGCCCCCCGATGATGATCTGGTACGCGCTGATGAGCAGGCCCGAGAGCATCACCGCCATCGCGACGGCGAGGAGGAGCGGCCAGAAGGACGTGGGCGGCATGTGGATGGCCGCGATCTCGGCCGCGGTCACCGGGGCCGGCCTGGGCCGCGGGGCGCCCCCGTGGCCGTCACCGTACTTCTGCAGCCACAGGTCGTCGCGATCGCGCACCTGGGGGACGCGCGCGAAGTTGTAGACCGGCGGCGGAGAAGGGATGGACCACTCGAGCGTGCGCCCGTCCCACGGATCGGGGCTCGCCACCTTCCCGGAGCGGGTCGTCCGGATCACGTTGCTGATGAAGACGAGGAACGAGAGCGCGATCGTGAAGGCGCCGATGGTGGACATCAGGTTCCAGAAGTTCCAGCCGAGGTCCGGCGCGTAGGTGTAGATGCGCCGCGGCATGCCGATCAGGCCCAGATAGTGCTGCGGGAAGAAGGTCAGGTTGAAGCCGAGCATCATGAGCCAGAAGTGCACCTTGCCGAGCCGCTCGTCGAGGAGCTTGCCGGTGATCTTCGGCCACCAGTAGTAGGCGCCGCCGAAGAGGCCGAAGATCGAGCCGCCGAAGAGCACGTAGTGGAAGTGAGCCACCACGAAGTAGGTGTCGGTCTGCTGCAGGTCCACCGGGGGCGAGGCGTGCATGACGCCGGAGAGGCCGCCCATCGTGAACATGGCGATGAAGCCGAGCGCGAAGTAGAGCGGGGTCTGGAAGCGGATGCTCCCGCCCCACAACGTCCCCAGCCAGTTGAAGATCTTCACGCCGGTCGGCACCGCGATCAGCATGGTGGAGATCGAAAAAGCCGCGTCGGCTACCGGACCCATACCCACCGAGAACATGTGGTGGCTCCACACCCCGAAGCCGAAGAAGCCGATCATGATGCCGGAGTAGATCACCACCGGCGCCCCGAAGAGAGGCTTGCGCGCGAAGGTGGGCAGGATCTCCGAGACGATGCCCATCGCGGGGAGGATCAGGATGTAGACCTCGGGATGGCCGAAGAGCCAGAAGAGATGCTGCCACAGGAGCGGGTCGCCGCCCGCGGCGGGGACGTAGAAGAGGGTGCCGAAGAAGCGGTCGAACATGAGGAGGATGAGCCCCACCGTGATGCACGGGAAGGCGAGCACGAGCAGGAACTGGGTCACGAAGCTCATCCAGATGAAGACGGGCATCCGCATGAGGGTCATGCCGGGCGCCCGCATGTTGATGATCGTCACCAGGAAGTTGAAGCCGGCCAGCATGGACGAGATGCCGAGGATCTGCAGGCCGAGCATCCAGAAATCGATGGTGTGGCGCGGCGAGAACTGCGCGGAGGTGAGGTTGGCGTAGCCGAACCAGCCCCCGTCCGGCACCGCCCCGAACACGAAGCTCGCGTGCAGGAAGAGCGCGCCGGAGAGGAAGATCCAGTAGGAGAGCGCGTTGAGGCGCGGGAAGGCCACGTCGCGCGCCCCGATCTGGAGCGGGATCATGTAGTTGAAGAAGGCGGCGCTCATCGGCATGATCGCCAGGAAGACCATCGTGGTGCCGTGCATCGTGAACAGCTCGTTGAAGGTCTGGGCACCCACGACCGTGTTGTCGGGCCGGGCGAGCTGCAGCCGCATGATCAGCGCCTCGATCCCCCCGATCAGGAAGAAGATGAAGGCGCTGCTGCCGTAGAGGATGCCGATCCGCTTGTGATCGACCGTCGTGAGCCACGACGCGACGGCGCCCCAGAGGGTCGGGGTCTCCACCTTCGCGCCGGGCATGAATGCCGCGTGGGTCGCCATGGGCGTCTCCCTATTTCAGGCTGAGCAGGTAGGCGGCCAGGGCCTTCGACTGCTCCCCGGTCATCCCCAGGTTCGGCATCAGCGCGCCGGGCTTCATGTGCTCGGGGTTCTCGATCCACTTGGTGACGTTGTCCGGGGTGCTGGTCATGAGAGAGCCCGCGAAGGTCGTCCGGCTGCCGAAGTGGGTGAGATCGGGTCCGATGTGGCCCGCGGAGACTCCGCTGATCGTGTGGCAGCCCACGCACGTGGACTGGGTGAAGATCGTCTTGCCCTGCTGGGCCAGCGGGTCGGTGGGCTCCACCGGTGGCGTCTGCTGTGCCTTGACCCACTTCTCGAAGTCGGCCGGGGTGTGCACGATCACCCGGAAGCGCATGTTGGCGTGGGACATCCCGCAGTATTCTGCGCACTGGCCGGGATACTCGCCAGGCACCTCCGGGGTGAGCGTGATGTGGTTCACGCGATGGGGGACGACGTCCCGCTTGCCCCCGAGCTGGGGAATCCAGAAGGAGTGGATGACGTCGGGCGCGTTCAGGAAGAAGGCCACCATCTGCCCGGTGGGCAGGTGCAGCTCGTTCGCGGTGGTGATCTTCTGCTGCGGGTACCTGAACTCCCACCACCACTGCTTGCCGAATACCTCCACGCGCAGCGCGGTCGCGGCGGGGGCCTCCTGGGTCTTGAAGATCGCCTGGATGGTCGGGATGGCGATGATCAACAGGATCACCGCGAAGGCGATGGTCCAGGAGATCTCGAGCGGGGTGTTGCCGTGCACCTGCTTGGGAATGGGCGCACCCGGGCGTTCCCGGAACCGCCAGCAGCAGTAGAGCAAGGCGCCTTCCACCGCGATGAAGATGCCCAGCGTCCACCATGAGATCAGCATGAAGATCTCGTGGGTCGCCCTCCCGAAGTCCGACTTCGGGATTACCGTGCTCATCGGGGTGTCCCAGTTCCAGCCCACCCAGCTGCAGGCGCCGGTCAGGAAGACCACCGCGCCCAGCAGCCCCACGAGCGTCCAGTCCGGGCGCTTCGGGAATCGCGAGACCGTCGAGGGCCGTGGAGTCATGGCGTCGTCTGGGTTCCTCTCGCTGTCGGGGTCGCCGTCGATGGAGTCGACGTGCCGGTCGCGGCAACCGCGGGCCGATGGACGTCGACCACGGCCACCCAGCTGCGGGCGGCCAGGAAGAGCACGAGGAGCACCGGGATGCAAGTCCACAGCAGATCGGTGCGCCGGCGAGCGCTCCGCGGCGAGACGGCCCGGCGCGACCTCAGCACGAAAGCGAGGGAGCTGGCCTGAGCGGCCAGGAAGACGGTCAGGACCAGGGCCAGCAGCAGGTGCACTATCGTGGGCACAACATCCTCATGGAAGTTATGGCGCTGGAATCACGCGGAGTGTACTTGATCCCGCGCACCGTTGCCAAGTGGAAACTTTCACATGCGCGCGCGGCGCCTCCATTTTGGTGCGGCCTTACCCGGCCAGCCGCAGGAGGGTGTGGAGCAGCGCGTTGGCGCCACGCCCGATCGCCCGCCAGTCGCTCATCTCGTCCGGCCGGTGGCTGCGCCCGCCGCGCGAGGGGATGAAGAGCATGCCGGCCTCGGTCACCGCGGCCAGGTTCTGGGCGTCGTGGCCGGCGCCCGACGGCATCTGCCTCCATTTGAGCCGGAGCGTCTCGCAGGCCGCCTGTACTGCGCCCATGACGCGCGGCGCGCAGCGGGCCGGCTCGGTGCGCGAGAGAGTCTCGACGATGACGCGCAATCCCCGCCGGCGAGCCACCGTGCGCGCCAGGGTCACGCACTCGCGGTCGAGGCGCGCGAGGATCCGCGCGTCCAGCTCGCGCATCTCCTGGAGGAGCAGGGCACGCGCGGGCACGATGTTCGAGACGCCCGGCTGCAGCTCGATGCGCCCGAAGTTGGTCACGCTTCGTCCGCCGCCCTTCTTGACGATGTGCTCGCGGGCCTTCAGCGCGTACTCACAGGCGGCCAGGAAAGCGTCCTTGCGCGAGGCCATGGGCGTGGTGCCCGCGTGGTCGGGCTCGCCGATGAAGGTGAGCCGGTTCCGGCGGATGCCCACGATGCCCTCCACGAGCCCGATCGGGATGCGCGCGGCGTCCAGGTGCGGACCCTGCTCGATGTGTAGCTCGATGTAGGCGTGGAGCGTCCGCGGGTCGCAGCGCGCGTCGGCCGCGCGCGCGGCGTCGTACCCGGCCCGCGCCATCGCCTCCACGAGTAACTCGCCGTCCACCGCGCGGAGCTTGGGGATCTGCGCCGCGTCGAGCTTGCCGGTGAAGGCGCGCGAGCCGAAGAGGCTGCCGTAGCGGCCCTCCTCGTCGCTCCAGGCCACCAGCGCGAGCGGGCGACGCCGGGAGAGGCTGGCCTCCCGGATGGTCTGCAGGCACTCGAGGCCGGCCAGCACGCCGAGGGCGCCGTCGAGCGGGCCGCCCTCGGGCACCGTGTCGATGTGAGAGCCGGTCAGCACCGCCGCGCCCTCGCCGGGCAGCACGCCGAAGGTGTTGCCGGCCGGGTCCACCCGTGTCTCGAGGCCGGCCTCCTTCATCTTGCCGAGCAACCACGCCCGCGCTTCCTCGTGGGCGGGGCTCCAGCAGGAGCGGGTGATCCCGCGGCCGTCGGGGTTGCGCCCGTAGGTCGACAGCGTCTCGATGTGGCTCTTCAGGCGCGGCAAGGAGATGGCGGCGACCATGGGCGCCGCGAGTATACCGCACACGACGGGCACGACGCGGCGAGCCCCTTGACACCCTCTCGCACGGGCTCGTATCATGGCACTGAACAGTCGTTCAGTGGCTCATAACCTCCTGGGAGGCTGTATGGATTTCACGCTGACCCCCGAGCAGGAATCGTTTCGCGACGAGGTGCGCGCCTGGCTGTCCAAGAGCATCCAGAAGGACTGGGTGGCGCGCCTTCGGCAGGCCTCGGACATCCCGCGCCTCGAGGCCTACGAACTGCTGCGCCAGTGGCAGCGGCAGATGTACGAGGCGGGCTTCGTCGGCGTCACGTGGCCCAAGGAAGCGGGCGGCCGCGGCCTCACCTTCATGGAGGAGATGATCCTGCAGCAGGAGATGGCGCTCTCCAAGGCGCCGCCCGTGCTCAACATCCTGGCCATCGGCATGGCGGGACCCACCATCATCGCCTACGGGACGGAGGAGCAGAAGAGGCGCTACCCGCCCAAGATGCTCTCGTGCGACGAGATCTGGTGCCAGGGCTATTCCGAGCCCAACGCCGGCTCCGATCTGGCGTCGCTCCAGACCCGCGCGGTGAAGGACGGCGACCAGCATTACGTCATCAACGGGCAGAAGGTGTGGACGTCGCTCGCCCACGTCGCGGACTGGATGATGCTGCTGGCCCGCACCGACCCGAGCGCCCCCAAGCACAAGGGCATCACCTACTTCCTCCTCGACATGAAGAGCCCCGGCGTCACCGTGAAGCCGCTCAAGCAGATGACGGGTGACGCCGAGTTCAACGAGGTCTACTTCGACAACGTCCGCATCCACGAGTCGCAGATCCTCGGCGGCCTCAACAACGGCTGGGCGGTCGGCCTCACCACCCTCATGTACGAGCGGCTGGCCCTCGGCTTCGGCCTGCAGGTGCGGCTCCGGATCGCGCTCGATAGCCTGATCGACATGGCGCGCTCCACCAAGAAGAACGGGGTGCCGGCGACGCAGGACCCGGTGATGCGGCAGAAGCTGGCCCAGATGTGGATCGACACCGAGGTCTTCAAGTACACCGGGGCGCGCGCGATCACCAAGCTCCTGAAAGGGGAATTGCCCGGTCCCGAGGCCTCCGCGGGTAAGATGATGTGGGTGGAAGGCCACCAGCGGGTGCAGGAGCTGGCGATGGAGATCCAGGGACCGTTCAGCCAGCTCACGAGGGGCAGCGCCTGGGCGGTGGCGGAAGGGTTGTGGCAGCATACCTTCCTGCGCTCGCGGGCCAACTCCATCGAGGGCGGCACCACTGAGATCCAGCGCAACATCATCGGCGAGCGCGTGCTCGGCCTCCCGAAAGGCTAGGTCATGAACTTCGGCTTCAACGACGAGCAGGAGCTCCTGCGGAGCACGGCGCGGAAGTTCTTCGAGAACGAGGTCGGCTCGGACACGGTGCGGCGGCTGATGGACACGCCCGAGGGGATGACCCCCGAGCTGTGGACGAAGCTGGCCGAGCAGGGATGGCTCGGTCTCGTCTTCCCCGACCAGTACGACGGCATGGGCCTGGGCCTGGTGGACTTGGTGGTGCTCATGGAGGAGATGGGCCGCGCGGTGGTGCCGGGCCCATATTTCTCCGCGGTGCTCCTGGGAGGGCTCGCGATCCTGGAAGCGGGCAGCGAGGCGCAGAAGAAGGAGTGGCTCCCGAAGATCGCGGCGGGGGAGAGGCGGGTCGCCCTGGCCTGGATGGAGCCGAGCGCCCAGCTCGGCCCGGCCGGCATCACCCTCACCGCGGTGGAGAAGGGCGGCCGCTACACCCTCTCCGGCACCAAGCTCTTTGTGCACGACGCCCATACCGCGGACGCGCTGGTGGTGGCGGCCCGCACGCGACCGGGGGTCGGGGCCGACGGCGTCTCGCTGTTCCTGCTGCCGAAGGGCACCAAGGGCCTCGAGGTGACCTTGCTGCCCACCATGGATCAGACCCGCAAGCTCTGCGAGGTCACCCTCTCCGACGTAGTGGTGGGCGGGGACGCGGTGCTCGGCGCGGTCGGCTCGGGCTGGGCCCCGCTCGCTCGCGTGCTCGACCGGGCGACCGTGGCCCTGTGCGCCGAAATGTGCGGCGGTGCCCAGAAGGTCCTCGACATGACGGTGGAGTACGCGAAGATCCGCCAGGCCTTCGGACGCCCCATCGGCTCCTACCAGGGTGTGAAGCACCGCGCGGCCGACATGCTGGTGGACGTGGAGAACAGCAAGTCCATCACCTATTACGCGGCCTGGGCCCTCGACGAGGGCGCGGCGGAGGCGCCCCTGGCCGTCAGCATGGCCAAGGCCTACGTCTCCGACGCCTATCGCCGCGTCTCGGCGGCGGGCATCCAGCTGCACGGCGGCATCGGCTTCACCTGGGAGCACGACCTGCATCTGTACTTCAAGCGGGCCAAGGGGTCGGAGTTCACGTTCGGTGATGCCACCCATCATCGCGAGCGCGTTGCCCAGCTGGTGAACCTCTAGTCCCGTCCCCTCATGATCAGGCGGGTGCGGCAGTGGATGAGGCGCGACCCGCGCGAGGCGGGGCCCGACGCGCTCCTCTTCGCCGATCACGAAGAGATCCAGGACATCGCGCGCCAGATCCGCCGCACCAAGGTGGAGATGGACCGCTCGGTTCTCTCCATGCGGAGCTGGGCGCGCGACCTCGCCCGCCGGCTCGCCGAGGGCCCCCGTGGGCTCTCCCGCAACGAGGACCTACGCGCGCTGGGCGAGACGGTGGGCGGCCTCGCCCACAACTTCAACAACTCCCTCGCGGCCATCCTCGCCTATACCGAGCTGATGTTGCGCGAGAGCGAGTCGGAGGCGGCCCGGCGCCGGCTGGTGGTGATCCGGGAGGTGGCCCTGGAAGCCTCCGCGACGGTCCGTAAACTGCAGGAGTTCGTCTCGCGTCAGCCTCAGGTGGCCTTCGGTCCGGTGGGCCTGCCCGCGGTCATCGCGGAGGCACTCGAGCTGACCGCGCCCCGCTGGCGCGACGAGGCGGAGCGCAAGGGCATCGTCATTGCGGTGACCCAGGATATGGAGGCGCTGCCACCGGTGGAAGGCAACGCCTTCGAACTGCGCGACGCCCTCGTGCGCCTGATCCACAACGCGGTGGACGCCATGCCCAAGGGCGGGCCTCTGGCCATCCGGGCCGCCGCCGAGGCCTCGGGCTGGGTGGTCGTGGAGGTACGCGACTCCGGCGTGGGCATGTCGGCCGAGACGCGCCGCCGGCTGGCCGAGCACGCGCGGAGCCTGCAGCCCGGGCGGGGGGCGGGCCACGGGCTCGCGTACGTGTACGACATCGTCGAGCGCCATGGGGGCAGCGTCACGATCGACAGCGAGGTCGGCAAGGGCACCACCGTCAGGCTGCGGTTACACGCCAGCCGCTTCCAGATCATCCCCGCCTCCGAGGGGCCGGCCGAGCGCCAGGTGTCGCCCGAGCATGCCGCGCGCGTGCTGCTGGTGGACGACGATCCCCGCCTCTTGACCGTCCTCTCCGACGTGCTGCGCAGCGAGGGCCACGCGATCACCATCGCGGCCAACGGCGAGGAAGCGCTGGCCGTCTTCGATCCCGGGGCCCACGACGTGGTCATCACCGACCTGGGCATGCCCAGGATGAACGGCTGGGAGGTCGCCCAGCGCGTCAAGACCCGCTCGCCGGCCACCTCGGTGTTCATCCTCACCGGCTGGGGCGAGGGAGTCTCCGCGCACGAGTCCATGCAGTTCGTGGACCGCGTCATCGCCAAGCCGGTGTCGGCGGAGGCCCTGCTCGAGCAGCTCGCCGGGCTCACGCGCTCCCGCGTCCCGCCTGCGTGACCGCCGCGCCCTCCGCGCCCGTCGCCCCACGTCCAGCCGCCTCCGTCCTGCTCGTGCGCCCCGGCGCCGACTCGCCGGTCGAGGTCTACATGATCCGGCGGCAGAAGAGCATGCGCTTCCTCGGCGGCTTCTACGCCTTCCCAGGGGGCAAGGTCGAGGCCGCCGACGCCTCCGATGAGGCGCTCCACTGCTGCCGTGGCGTCTCGGCTGCCGCCGCGCTCGAGGCCTTCCCGGCCTCGGACGGCCTGCCGCCGCTGGCCTTCTGGGTGACCGCCGCGCGCGAGCTCGTGGAAGAGACCGGGCTGCTCGTGGGCTGCGAGCCCGACGGCCGGCCGGTGGACACACGGGACCCGGCCGTGCGGGAGCGCGTGGAGCGCCTGCGCCACGCCCTGGTCGGCGAGCAGGCGCCCTTTCCCGCGCTGCTCGCGCGGGAGGGCTGGCGCCTCGACCTGGCGCCGCTCCGCTACCTCTCGCACTTCATCACGCCACCCTCGAGCCCCATCCGCTTCACCGCGCGCTTCTTCCTGGCCCCGGTGCCCGCCGGGCAGGAGCCGCGGCTGCTGGGCGGCGAGGCTTCCGAGGGCTTCTGGATCGATCCCGCCGAGGGCCACCGGCGCTTCCTGGCCGGCGAGATGCAGATGGCCGAGCCGGCCGACTGCGGGCTGCGCTACCTGGCCGGCTTCGACGATCTCGAATCGGTGTGGACCGCGCATGTCGACGGGCGCCACAAGTTTCACGGCATCACCGACCGGATCGAGACGGCGGGCTTCTCGATCCCGCGTGGCCGGCGAGCCGGTCAGGCCTCTAACCCTCCAGGAGGGGAGAGGGCAGGGTGAGGGACCTGGACAACGCCGCGGCCTTCTTCATCGATGCGCCCGTCGAGGAAGGCCGCGGCGATCGCACGGCGCTCGCCACGCCCTCGGGCTCGGTCAGCTACGCCCAGCTCCAGCGGCTCACCGATCGTGCCGGCCGGGCCCTCCGCGCCCGCGGGGTTGAGCCGGAGCAGCGCGTGGCGATCCTCATGTCCGACGGCCCCGCCTGGGCCGCCACCTTCTTCGCGGCGTTGAAGCTGGGCGCGGTCGCGGTGCCGCTCAATACGCGGCTCGCCGCCGCCGACCTCGGCATCGTGCTGGCCGACTGCCGGCCGAAGGTGCTCGTGAGCGATCGGACCGCCGACCTGGGCTCGCTCGATCCCGGCCTCGTCCTCGACTTCGATGGACTGCTGGCCGAAGCGCCGGCGGGACCGCTGCCGCCGGAGCCGGTCGGCGCGGACGCCATGGCGTTCTGGCTCTACACCTCGGGGACGACGGGCTCCCCCAAGGCGGCCGTGCACTGCCACCGGACCCTGCCGGCCTGCCGGCACTACGGGGTGGAAGTCCTCGGCGCCACCACCGAGGACCGGATCTTCGCGACGTCCAAGCTGTTCTTCGCTTACGCGCTGGGCAACGCGCTCCTGATCCCGCTCTTCACCCGGGCCGTCTCGTATCTGTATCCGGGCTGGCCGGATCCGGCGGGCGTCGCCCAGGTGATGCGCGAATTCCGCCCCACGCTCTTCTTCTCGGTGCCCACCGTCTACGCTCGACTGCTGCGCGCGGAGCTGCCCGCCGAGACATTCAGGTCGGCGCGCCTGTGCGTCTCGGCGGGCGAGCGGCTGCCCGCCGAGATCTACGAGGCCTGGCGGGCGCGCTTCGGGGTCGAGATCCTGGACGGCATCGGCGCTACCGAGACCGTCTTCATGGTGCTCTCGAACCGCCCCGGCCGGAGTCGTCCCGGGTCCTCCGGCGAGCCCGTGCCCGGCACCGAGGCGCAGATTCGGGACGGGCAGGGCCGGCCGGTGGCCGATGGCGAGGAGGGCGTGCTCTGGGTCCGGACGCCGTCGCAGGCCGCCGCCTACTGGAAGCGGCTCGATCACTCGCGCCGTACCTTCGTGGGCGATTGGTTCCGCACCGGTGACGTCTACCGTCGCGAAGCGGACGGCGGGCACGTCCACCGCGGGCGCGAGGACGATTTCTTCAAGGTGGCCGGCCAGTGGGTGGCCCCCGCCGAGGTAGAATCGGTCCTGCTCCGGCACCCGGGCGTGCTCGACTCGGGCGTGGTGGGCGCGCCCGAGGCGGGTGGGCTGATCAAGCCCTTTGTCTTCGTGGTGCCTCGCGATCCGACCACCGAGCCGGAGACGCTACGGGCGGACCTGCAGCGGTTCCTGGAGGGCGCGCTGCCACCCCACCAGCGGCCGCGGGAGATCAGGATCGTGAGCGAGCTGCCGCGCACCGCCACCGGGAAGCTTCAGCGCTTCCGGCTGCGCGACCTGGCCCAAGCGAGCGCGTGAGCGCCGGGCCAATGGTCAGTCACGCGCTCTCGGTGAAGGTGCGCTGGAGCGAGGCCGATCCGGCGGGCATCGTCTTCTACCCGCGTTTCTTCGAGTGGTTCGATCTGGGCACGGAGGCGCTGTTCGAGTCGCTCGGGCTGCCGTGGCCCGAGATGTTTCCCGCGGAGCGCATCGTGGGCGTGCCGATCGTGGAGTCGGGCGCGCGCTTCGCCTCTCCGGTACGCTACGGGGACGACGTGCGGATCCAGACCACGGTGAGCGAGGTGCGAGAGAAGACGTTCCGGGTCGAGCACGAGGTCTCCGTCGCCGGTCGACCCTGCGCCACCGGGTTCGAGGTGCGGGCCTGGGTAGCGCGGCCCGAGAGCCCCGGCGGCGCGCTGGCGGCCAAGCCCATCCCGGCGGGCGTCGTCGCCCGCCTCAGAGGAGAAGCCCGTCCATGAAGCCAGAGGTCGTGTTCACCACGTCGGCGCCCAAGACCGGCTTCTCCGAGGGCACCGAGTCGCCCATCGCTCAGGGTGTCAAGTGCGGCGGCTTCCTGTTCGTCTCCGGGCAGGGCCCGCTCGACCCCGTGACCAAGACCATCGTCTCGCCGGACATCGCCGAGCAGACGCGCGTCACCCTCGACAACGTCAAGGCGGTGCTGGAGGCGGGCGGCAGCGCCATCGCCAACGTGGTGCGGGTGGGCGTCTATCTGCGCAACATGGACGACTTCCCGGTGTTCAACCGCGTGTTCAAGGAGTACTTCGAGGGCGTGCAGCCGGCCCGCACCACTGTCGAAGCCGCGCCGCCCCGCAAGGGCGTCAACGTGGAAATCGACGCGATCGCGTACGTGTCGTGAACAGGTGTCCGCGGACCGCAACGAGTGTCCGCGGCTGGGGGAGTGCGGGGGCCATTTCTGGGCCCCGCAGATGAAAGGGGTCTACGGTTATGAGCCCACTAGCCGGTGCATTTCTCACCGTTCACACCCCACGTTACTGCACGCTCGAGGCGGCGATCGAGGGCAAGCTCGCGTCGGAAGTCTTTCGCCCGGTGCGCAACGGGCTCGTGGCCCAGGGTGAGGCGGTGGCGCTGGCCAGGCCGGACGTGACCGTGATCAACTCCTGCCACCTCATCACGACCTTCCCGACGGTGGTGGACGGGACCCCGCGGCACCAAGGCGTGCTCACGGCTCAGGAGGCGCCCGAGATCATCCACGGCGTACCCTACGACTACCCGGGCGACTACGATCTGGCCGCGCGCCTCATCGCGCGCGGCCAGGCGGCCGGCCGGCAGTGCGTGCTCGCCAACGACGTGCACTATCCGCTCGACTACGGGACCGTGATGCCCATGGTCTGCTATCTCGATCGCGCCCAGCGGATCCCGATCGTGCCGGTGTCGGTGTGCCTGTCGGCGGACCTCAACGAGGCCTACGAGTGGGGGCGGCACGTGGCCCAGGTGGCCCGCGACAGCGCCAAGCGGGTGGGCTTCGTGGCCAGCGGCAGCGTCTCGCACAAGCTGGTCCGGGGGCCCGAGCGGGCGCCGCTGCCGGAGGACCAGGAGCTGGATCACCGGTTCGCGCGCCTCCTGGCCGACGGCGAGTTCGAGAAGCTGTGGGCCTGGCTGCCCGAGTTCACGCGGACCACCCAGGCCGAGATGGGCGGGCGCCACCTGGCCATGCTGCTGGGGGCCATCATCGAGTCGGGGCACCGCTTCGTGCCGACCGTCCACGCCTACGGCCCTTCCTCGGGCAGCGGCAACTACGTGATCTCGTTGCTCGCCACCTGACCCCAGGCCGTCAACGAGTGTCCGCCCGCCATCTGGGGGAGGGCGGGGGCCAGCTTTCGGAGTGTCCGCGGCGTGGGGGAGGGCGGGGGCCATTTCGGGGCCCCCGCAGCTGAAGAGCCTCAAGAAGTAAAGGTGTGTCCGCCGAACCACCGAAACGGTTTCAGCCGATAAACAGTTATAATCTGGCGCTCGATCACCCTCAGGAGGGCATCACGATGGACAAGGTCACACGGCGGAAATTCCTCGGGACGGTTGGGCTGGCGGCGGCCGGCACGGCGGTGGGGCCGTGGGTGCTGCGTGCCGGCGCGCAGTCGGGCCCGATCAAGATCGGCGTCGTGCTGCCTTACACGGGTGTGTATGCCGTGCTGGGCGAGTCCATCACGCAGGCGATGGAGCTGGTCTTCGCCCGCGAGAACTGGACGGTGGCGGGACGCAAGATCGAGATGATCAAAGAAGACGACGAGATGCAGCCGCCGGTGGGCATCCGCAAGACGGAGAAGCTCATCGACTCCGACAAGGTGGACATCCTCACCGGGCCCGTGCACAGCGGCATCCTGATGGGGATGCGGGACAAGGTTCACAACAGCAAGACCATCCTGATCGTCTCCAACGCGGGCGCCGACGCCATCAGCCGCGCCCGCTGCTCGAAATGGATCTTCCGCGCGTCGTTCTCCAACTGGCAGCCGAATCAGCCGATGGGCGGGTGGGTGGCGAAGAACGTCTCCAAGGACGTGTTCCTGACGGCTCCCAACTACCAGGCGGGCAAGGACATGATGGAGGCCTTCAAGGAGACCTTCCTGCCCGCGGGGGGTAAGGTCGTCGGCGAGGACTACCCGAAGCTGGGAGAGACGGACTACGCGCCGTATCTCACCAAGATCCGCCAGTCGGGGGCCAAGGCCGTCTACTGCTTCTTCTCGGGCTCGGACGCGGTGAACTTCGTGAAGCAGTACGACCAATTCGGCCTCAAGCAGACCATCAAGCTGAGCGGCGCCGGGTTCCTCACCGAGCCCGACGTGCTGCCGGCCCAGGGCAAGTCGGCCCTCGGCGTCGTCACCGGCCACTTCTATACTCCGCTCCTCGACAACCCGACCAACCAGAAGTTCGTGAAGGACTTCCGCGAAAAGTACGCGGGTAAGATGCCGGACGGCTTCGCCTGCCAGGGCTATGACACCGCGGAAGTCATCGTGCGCGCGCTGAAGGCGGTCAACGGCAATACCCAGGACAAGATGAAGCTGGTCGAGGTCATCGAGAAGAGCGAGTTCGACAGCCCGCGCGGCCGCTTCCGCTTCGACCCCAAGAGCCACAACGTCATCCAGCCCTTCATCTACATCCGCGAGGTGAAGGAGGTCGCAGGCGGCCTGAACAACGTCCCGATCGACCGAGTGGCCAACGTGGCCGATCCGGGTACGGGCTGCACGCTGCCCGCGTAGCCGAGGGTACGCCGCACCCCGATGCCGGCCGATCTGTTTGCGCAGGCGCTGAACGGGCTGGCATACGGGGTGCTGTTGTTCCTGCTGTCGGTCGGTCTCACGCTGATCTTCGGCATGCTCGACGTCGTCAACCTCGCCCACGGCTCCTTCTACTTGCTGGGGGCCTACGCGGGGCTCAGCCTGATCGCGGGGACCGGTAATTTCTGGCTCGCCCTCCTGGCCGCGCCGCTCGCGGTGGGGCTGATCGGCGCGTTGATCGAGCGGTCTTGCCTGCGCCCGCTCTATCGCCGGCCGCCGCTCGATCAGGTGTTGCTCACCTTCGGCTTCATCTATCTGTTCGAGGACCTGGTGAAGTGGATCTGGGGCGGTCGCATCCGCTCCATTCCGCCGCCCGATCTGTTCTCGGGTTCGACCACGCTGTTCGGCGCGATCATCCCGTCCTACCGGCTCTTCGTCATCGTGTTCGGGCTCGTGATGGCGGTGCTGCTCTGGCTCCTCATCGAGCGCACGCGCCTCGGGGCCGTCATCCGCGCCGGCGTCTTCGACGCCGAGATGACGGGCGGTCTCGGCATCAACATCCACCGCGTGTTCACCGGCGTCTTCGCCTTCGGCGCCGCGCTCGGCGGGCTCTCCGGCGTCATCGCGGGGCCGATCCAGTCCGCGTACCCGTCCATGGGCGTGACCATCCTGGTCCCCGCGCTGATCGTGGTGGTGGTGGGTGGCCTCGGCAGCCTCAAGGGCTCGCTGATCGGTAGCCTCGTCATCGGCCAGGCCGAGACCTTCGGGAAGGCGTGGCTGCCCGACTCGTCGATGCTCATCATCTACGTCGTGATGGCCGGCGTCATGCTGGTCCGGCCCCAGGGGCTCTTCGGCCGCCCGCTCAAGTGACGATCCGACTCGTCGCCTTCGCGGTGGTGGTGGTGGCGCTGGCGCTCTTCCCCCTCGGGGCCGGCAACTATCCGGTGAAGCTGCTCCAGGAGATCCTGATCTGGGGCATCTTCGCGATGAGCCTCGACCTCCTGATGGGCTACGCGGGCATGGTCTCCTTCGGCCACTCCGCCTTCTTCGGCATCGGCGGCTACGTGGCCGCCCTCGCGCTCACGAAGAGTCCGGGGCTGGTCTCGGCCCTCGTCCTACCCGCGCTGGCCGCCGGCCTCGCCGCGCTCGTCATCGGGTTCTTCTCCATCCGGGTGAGTGGCGTCTACTTCATCATGCTGACGCTCGCCTTCTCGCAGATGTTCCACGCCTATACCTTTCAGGTCTCCTGGCTCGGCGCCGAGGATGGGCTGGTCGGAATCCCGCGCCCGACGGTGCCGGGCTGGGACATCGCGAGCCCGCGAGGCTTCCATGGCTACCTGCTCACCCTGGTGGTCCTGGTGACCCTCGCGCTCTGGCGGGTGGTCCGCTCGCCGTTCGGCCGCGTGCTGCGCGGCATCCACGAGAACGAAGGGCGCATGGAAGCGCTGGGCTACGCGGTGGATCGCTACAAGCTGCTGGCCTTCGTCATCGCGGGCGTCATCGCGGGCGTAGCCGGCGCGCTCTATGCCCAGTTCAACGGCTCGATCACGCCGGACGCCTTCTTCTGGAAGACCTCGGGCGAGGCGCTGCTCATGGTCATCATCGGCGGCACCGGCACGCTCGGCGGCGCGGTGCTGGGCGCGGCCGCCTTCATCCTGCTGCAGAGCCTGGTCAGCACCTATACCGAGCGCTGGATGCTGATCCTGGGCGTCACCTTCATCCTCTTCGTGCTCTTCGCCCCGGGCGGCATCGTGGGCGCCCTGCGTGGCCGCATCGGCCTGCGCGCATGACGCCGCCGCTGCTGGCCATCTTAACCCTCAGCCGCTCCTTTGGCGCGCTCAGCGCGCTCAATCGCGTGTCGTTCGCGGTGGCGCCGCGCGAGCGCCGGGCCATCATCGGCCCGAACGGCGCCGGCAAGACCACGCTCTTCAACGTCATCACCGGCCAGCTCGCGCCCAGCGCCGGGCGCATCCTGCTCGAGGGCCGGCCCATCGAGGGCATGAGCCCGCACGCGGTGGCCCGGCGCGGCATTTCGCGCTCGTTCCAGCGCAACAACCTCTTCCCGACGCTCCCGGTGCAGGAGAACCTGCGGCTGGCCGCGGCTGTGGCCGCGCCCGGCACCTGGGACTTGCTGGGCAGCATCGCGCGGCGGCCCGGGCCCCTCGACCGCGCGCGCGAGGTAGCCGAGGTCGTCGGCCTCGCCGATCGCCTGGCCGAGCCGGCCGGGCGCCTCTCCTACGGCGAGCAGCGCCAGCTCGAGGTCGGGGTGGCGCTGGCCACCTCCCCACGGCTCCTGCTGCTGGACGAGCCCACCGCGGGCATGTCGCCCGAGGAGACGCTCCACATGACGCGCATGCTGGAAGCCCTGCCGCGCGACGTGACGCTGCTGATCATCGAGCACGACATGGACGTGGTGGGCTCGCTCGCCGATCGCGTCACGGTGCTGCACTACGGCGAGGTGCTCACCGAGGGCACCTTCGCCCAGGTCAAGGCCGATCCGCGCGTCTACGAGGTCTACCTGGGGAGCGCGTGAGCATGCTCGACGTCGAGGCCATCCACACCTACTACGGGGAGAGCCACGTCCTCCACGGCGTCTCGCTGCGGGTGGCGCCCGGAGAAGCGGTGGCGCTGCTCGGACGCAACGGCGCCGGCAAGACCACCGCCATCCGCAGCATCGTGGGCTTCACGCCCCCCCGCGCCGGCCGCGTGGTGTTCGAGGGACAGCCGATCGAGCGCTGGCCCGCCTACCGCATCGCCCGCCGGGGGCTCGCGCTGGTGCCGCAGGGCCGGCGCATCTTCGCGCCGCTCTCGGTGCGCGAGAACCTGCTGTTGGGCGCCCGCTCCGAGGGCTGGACGCTCGAGCGCGTGTTCGAGCTGTTCCCCCGACTGCGGGAGCGGGAGGGGCAGTCCGGGGGCACGCTCTCCGGCGGCGAGCAGCAGATGCTGGCCATCGCCCGCGCGCTCCTGACCAACGGCCGGCTGCTCCTGCTCGACGAGCCGTCGGAAGGCCTGGCCCCGATCATCGTGCGCGAGATCGGCCGCATTCTCCAGGCCCTCAAGGCGGAGCGGCTGTCGCTCCTGCTGGTGGAGCAGAACTACCACCTGGCCCTGCGGGTCGCCGACCGCGTCTACGTGATGAACAAGGGCCAGATCGTCTACGTGGGCACGCCCGCCGGCCTCGAAGCCGACGAGGAGATCAAGCGGCGCTACCTGGGCGTCGCCTGAGCGGTGCTACACTCGGCGCCATGAGCTGGATCGATCCCAAGTTTCCCCACAGCGCCACCCCGAGCGATCTGGTGGGCCGGGTGCTCGGGCTCAATCCCGGCATGATGACCGGGCCCGGCACCAACACCTATCTGGTCGGTCGCGCCCACCCCATCCTGATCGACACCGGCGCGGGTGAGGCCGACTACCCCGCGCTGTTCGAGCGCTACCTGCGCCAGCGCGGCTGGCGGAGGCCCGAGCGCATCATCCTGACCCATCGCCATCGCGATCATCTGGGCGGCGTCGGCCAGCTGCGCGAGCTGTTCCCCGGCGTGCCCGTGGCCAAGATGATCTTCAAGGACTCCGGGCTGCCCGAGGACGTGGAGATGCTGGAGGACGGCAACGTCGTCGAGGGCGACGGGGTCACGCTCACCCCCGTCCACACGCCCGGCCACGCCTCCGATCACCTGTGCTTCTTCCTGAAGGAGGAGCGCGCGCTCTTCAGTGGCGACCTGATCCTGAACGGCTCCACCACCGTCATTCCCGACGAGGACGGCGATCTGGCTCTGTACATGGACTCGCTACGGCGCGTGCAGGAGCTGGGTGTGCGCCGCATCTATCCCGCGCACGGGCCCGTCATCGAGGATGGCCCCGGCAAGATCCAGGAGTTCATCGATCACCGGCTGCTCCGCGAGCGCCAGATCCTCGAGACCCTGGGGGGCGGCCCGCGGACCATCCCGGAGATCGTCAAGGTCGTCTACGCCGACGTGAACACCGCGCTGCATCGCATGGCCGCGATGTCCGTGCACTCCCACCTGCGCAAGCTCAAGAACGACGGCAAGGTGAGCGAGGAGCCGGTGGCGGGCGGCCCCTCGCGCTGGACGCTCCACTAGCCTCCCCTCCACCCGTGCTGCTGACGAACGGCCGGATCCACACGATGGACGCCGCCGGCTCGGTGGTGGACTGCGTCGTCGTCCGTGACGGCCGCGTGGCCTTCGCGGGCCGGCGCGGCGACGTCAATCCCGCCGCGGGCGAGGCCACGCTCGATCTCGGCGGCCGCACCGTGCTCCCCGGCCTCGTGGACGCGCACGGGCATCTGATGCTGCTCGCCAAGACGCGCCTCGAGCTGAACCTGACGACCGCCGGCTCAGAGGATGAAATCGCGGGGATGGTCGGCGAGGCCGCGGCCCGGCTGCGGCCGGGGGAGTGGATCAGCGGTCGCGGCTGGGACCAGACACGATGGCCCGGGCAGCGGTTCCCGACCCGCGCCTCGCTCGACCGCGCAGCGCCCGGGCATCCGGTCGCCCTCGTGCGCGTGGATGGCCACGCCACGTGGACCAGCGGCGCCGCGCTGGCCCGCGCCGACATCACGCGCCGCACACCCGATCCGCCGGGCGGGCGCATCCCGAAGGACGAGCGCGGCGAGCCCACCGGCCTCCTGATCGACCTCGCCCAGGACATGATCCGCGGCCTCGTCCCGCCGCCGTCGGAGGAGCGCTTCGACGACGCGGTCCAGGCGGTCATCGCGGAGTGCCTGGCCAAGGGGCTCACAGGCGCGCACGAGCCCGGGCTCGACCTGGCCGCGATCGCCGCGTACACGCGCATGATCGGCCGCGGGCACTTCCCTTTTCGGGTCTTCGCGGCACTGAGCGGCAAGAAGGCCTGGGCCCACTACCGCGAGCGGGGAGCGCCGGAGTCGATCGGGGATGGACATCTGATCGTGGGCGCCCTCAAGCTCTGGCTCGACGGCGCGCTGGGCTCCCGCGGCGCCGCGCTCCACAGGCCCTACTGCGACGATCCTGCGAACACCGGGCTCATCCTGGTGCCGCCCGAAGATGTGGAGCGTCTTACCCGCGAGGCGGCGGCCCGCGGCTTCCACGTCTGGGTGCACGCCATCGGCGATCGGGCCAACACCCTCGTTCTCGACGTGTTCGAGAATCTGCGGGCCGATGCCGGCCCGCATCCGCGGTTGCGCGTCGAACACGCGCAGATCCTGGCTCCGGCCGATATCCCGCGCTTCGCGCGCCTGGGCGTGGTCCCGAGCATGCAGCCGACGCACTGCACCTCCGACATGCGCTGGGCCGGCGAGCGGCTGGGCCCGGACCGCCTCGCCGGCGCCTATGCCTGGCGCTCGGTGCTCGACTCGGGCGCCTACCTGGCGGGCGGCTCGGACTTTCCGGTGGAGGATGCCAACCCGTTCCACGGCCTCCACGCCGCGGTGACGCGCGCACCTCGGGAAGGCGCCGATCCGGGCTGGCAGCCCGCGCAGCGCATGACGCGCGACGAGGCGGTGCGGGCCTTCACCATCTGGAACGCGCGCTCGATCGGTCGCGAGGCGGAGCAGGGCTCACTGGAGCCGGGCAAGCGCGCGGATCTGGTCGCGCTCTCCGACGACGTGTTCACCTGCGCGGAGGAGCAGATCGCCCGCATCACGCCGACGCTGACCGTGGTCGGCGGCGCGGTCGCCTACGCCGCGGATCAGGACGCGGGGGCGAGGCGTTCCGCGAACCGCGTCAGCTCCGACGGATCGACGTCGGACACCAGCGCGTAACCGAGCTCGCCGTCCCGCCACAGCAGCACGCTGAAGCCCCGCGAGGCCGTGACGTGGGCCGGCCGCGCTCCGACGCGCTGGAACCCCCGGCTCGGCCACGGCAGCCCCTCGGCCCGGAAGACCAGGAGCGAGATCGTGTGCAGCCGTCGCGTGAAGACGAAGACCGCGGCCTTGCGATCCAGGTAGTAGCCCACCGCGCCGCCCCGCAGCGGGAAGTCCGCGTCGCCCTCGAGCCGGACGACCGGCGCGAAGTCGAGGCGGCCCTCGAACCACGGCTTCACCTGATGGATACCGCCGCTCTCGATATCGAGCGGGTGCTGGCTCGACAGGATCCGCAGGTGATCGTTGACCGCCTCGGCCACCATCCCGGTCGCGGCGCGCTCGCTCCACGGCCGCCAGGCGAGCGGCGCCACGACCAGCAGCACCACGGCCACCGCCGCGGCCGGGACGAGGTAGCGGGCCCGACGCCACCGGCCCGAGGCGGCCGCCGCGCCGGGCCACTCCGCGGCCAGCCGCCGCTTGAGGGCGACCGGCGCGGCGTACTGGGGCAGGCGGCCCTCGAGAGCCTCGCTCAGGAGCGCGTCGGCCGCCCGCTCGTGCGTGCAGGCCGCGCACGTCTCGAGATGCGTCCGCAGTGCACCGAGGCCTTCCCCGGCCAGGCGCCCACGCTGGGCGTCCAGGAGGAGGCCGCGGACTTCGTCGCAGGTCATCGCGCGTAGTCCTGGAGCAGCGCCCGCAGCGCGGCGCGCCCCCGGGCCAGGCGGGACTTGACGGTTCCGACCGCGCAGCCCACGACCTGTGCCACCTCGGTCTCGGTCAGTCCCTCCAGGTCCAGCAGGATCACGGTGCGCGCCTCCTCGGACAGGCTCATGAGCGCGCGCTCGATCTCCTCGCCGACCACCTTCCGCAGGCGGTCCAGCTCGAGGTCGCCCCGGAGCCACTGCGCCGGCTCCACGGCCTGCGAAGCCGGCGCGACCGTGTCGAGCCCGCCCACCGTGGGATTGTGGCGCTCGTGGCGGTACTGACTGAGGTACGTGTTCCGGAGGATGCGGAAGAGCCAGGCCTTGAGATTGGTGCCCGGGGTGAACTGGTGCGCCGCGCCGAGCGCGCGTGCGTAGGTCTCCTGCACGAGGTCTTCCGCGTCGGTCGGGTTGCGAGTGAGATAGCGGGCGAGGTTGTAGAGGGTGTCTGCATAGGCCAGGGCCTCGCGTCCGAGCCCCCCGGCGTCAGCTCTGTCCCATATCGACATGGTGTGATCATAGGCCTCGCCCACGTCACTCCGCCATCGGAGGCTTCTCACCCATGGCCGAGAGCCCGCGCGCCCTTCGACCGTCACAACGCCTGGCCGGCCGGATCGTTCCGTCGTTCTTTTTCCCTGCGCCCAGGGAACGCCGCGAGCCCGAGTGCGTTGGCAGAGGCGAAGGAGGATCGAGAATGAGAGCCCGAAATGGTGGATGGACAAGGATGATGCTGGCCGGATCGGCGGTCGCGGCGCTGCT
>Ga0207684_10000549_pt1 | contig 46187 bp, 40 predicted proteins | sample KBSK5501metaG_FD_184342 | JGI IMG/M metagenome (GOLD analysis project Ga0207684, IMG submission 184342) | Corn, switchgrass and miscanthus rhizosphere microbial communities from Kellogg Biological Station, Michigan, USA - KBS K5-50-1 metaG... | ecosystem: Host-associated > Plants > Roots >... | reverse complement strand
TCTTCTCCGTGTAGACGGGCCTGTCCGCAGACCCACCGATGAACTGGATTTGCTCCCGACTTGACCACTACCGGCTTGTGAGCAACTCCGATGCGCATTCACCACCGATGCTTGGCCGGGAGGCAACCACGTTCCGCACCGCGGTTGACTACTTTGCGATGTTGCGTGCGTTGCGTACAGGCCAGGGACTTGCCGGGACGCTGAACTTCTTTCCCGAAGGCGGCCGTTACCACGCCGATGGGCATCGCAAGTGCGGGGTCCGCCTCTTGCCCGCCGACAGCGTGCGGCATGCGGGTATCTGTCCGAAATGCGGGAAACCGCTGACGATTGGCGTGATGAACCGGGTGGCGGAACTCGCGGACCGGCCGGAAGGGTTCCGGCCTCCGGGGGCGGCGGCGTCCGCAAACCTGGTTTCGCTACCGGAGATCATCGGTGAGGTCCGTGGCTGCGGGCGGCAGAGCAAGACGGTCACCATGGAGGTGGACCGTCTGGTCGCCGCGCTGGGCCCGGAGTTGCACATCCTGTGCGAGGCCGGCATCGCTGATATCGGCCGCACCGCGGGCAGCATGGTCGCCGAAGCCATCACCCGTCTCCGTAACGGCGAGGTGATCAAGGAAGCCGGTTACGACGGGGAGTACGGCGTGATCCGGCTGTTCCGGCGGGAGGAACTCGCCGGGGCGGACGCGCTGTTCGACATCCCGGCGCCGAGAGCCCCGGCGGAGGCCGCCGAGGCCGCGAGGACGGCGGCTGAAGCCACGGCGGCCGCCTTGGCCGGTGGCGCCTTGGCCGGTGGCGCCTTGGCCGGTGGCGCCTTGGCCGGTGGCGCCTTGGCCGGTGGCGCCTTGGCCGGTGGCGCCTTGGCCGGTGGCGCCTTGGCCGGCGGCGCTGGGGCGCCGGGTGGCGCGGAGGCGCCGCCCAGCGGGCCGGTGGCCGGGGAACCGGCGGATGGGTTCCCCGGCGCCTGGCCTGCTTCCGGGCGCCCGGCAGCAGGACCGCGAGCGCCGGCCGCCCGGCAACGGGAAGATCGCGCCGCCGAACTGCTGGCTGGCCTCGACCCGGGCCAGCGGGAGGCGGCGGAGGCCGCGGGGCCGTTGCTGATCCTCGCCGGCCCGGGCACCGGCAAGACGCGCACGCTCACCCGGCGGATCGCCGTCGTGGTCGCCGGGCGTGGGGTGCCGCCCGAGGCGTGCCTGGCGCTGACCTTCACCCGTCGGGCGGCCGTGGAGATGCGCGACCGGCTCACGGCGCTGCTGCCCGCACAGGCCGGCCGGTTGATGATCACCACGTTCCACGGGCTGGGCCTGACGATCCTGCGCGAGCACGCCGACCGGGCCGGCCTGGATCCGGGGTTCACGGTCGCCGGCGAGCGGGCCAGGCTCGCGGTGGCGGTGGAAGAGGCCGGCTCCGCGCCGGCGGGCCGGCGCCTGCTCGCCGAGGTGTCCCGCGATCCCGCCACGGCGGCCGGGTTCGCCAGGCTGCTCGCCGTGCGGGGGCTGGTGGATTTCGACGGGCTGATCGCCCGCCCGCTGGCGATGCTCCGGGACGACCCGGCGCTCGCGGCGACGCTGGCCGCGCGCTGGCGGTCGATCAGCGTGGACGAGTACCAGGACACCGACGCGGCTCAGTACGCCCTGCTGCGCTTGCTGGCCGGCGACGGCGCCGGCCTCGCCGTGATCGGCGACCCGGACCAGGCGATCTACGGGTTCCGCGGCGCCGATGTGGGCTTCTTCCTCAGCTTCGAGCGGGACTACCCCCGGGCCAGGACCGTGACGCTGACTCGAAACTACCGTTCGTCGCCGGTGATCGTCTCGGCCGCGACGCAGGCCGTGGCGCCCGCGACCCTGGTCCCGGGCAGGCGGATGAGCGCCGCGGCGGGCCCGCGGGCTGGAGACGCCGGCCGGATCACCGTGCACGAGGCGGCCACCGACCGGGCGGAGGCCGCGTGGATCGCCCTAGCCATCGACAGACTGCTCGGCGGTGTGTCGTTCCATTCGCTGGACACCAGGCGCGCCGACGGGCACGTCGACGGCAAGCTCACGCTTGCCGACATGGCCGTGCTGTACCGCACCGACGCTCAGGCGGCGGCGCTCGGCGCGGCCCTGACCCGGGCCGGGCTGCCGTTCCAGAAGCGCTCCCACGACCTGCTCGGGCGCCGGGCGGCCGTCCCGGCCATCCTGCGGGAGATGAGCGGCATGCCCGGCCCGGGGGTGGCGCCGCCAGCGGCAGGATCTGGCGTGGCGGAATTGCTGCGGGGCGCGGTGCGGCGGGTCGCGGCCCGGTCCCCGGGCGGCCGCGCGGCTGGTGACTGGCCGTCGGCGGTGGACGCGCTGGCTGCCGGGGAGGTGCTGGCTCCGCTCGCCCGCCGCTGCGGCGACGACGTCGAGCGCTTCGTGACCGAGATCGCGCTGGGCGCCGAGGTGGACGCGCTGGATCCGCGCGCGGACGCGGTCACGCTGCTGACGATTCATGCCGCCAAGGGGCTCGAGTTCAGCGTGGTCTTCGTGGCCGGCTGCGAGCGCAGCCTGATGCCGCTCTGGGTGCCCGGAAGGCGGGCCGGCCGCGGCCCGGGAAGGGCCATGGCTGCGGAGGCCGACGGCACAGGCCCGGAAGCCACAGGCCCGGAAGCCACAGGCCCGGAAGCCACAGGCCCGGAAGCCACAGGCCCGGAAGCCAAGGACGTGGCACAACAAACCGGCGCTGGCGATCCGGGAGCCCGCGGCATCGACCGGGGAGCGGGCGGGGCGGTGCCCGGAGCCGACGGCACGGATCTGGCCGAGGAGCGGCGGCTGCTGTTTGTGGCGATGACCCGCGCCCGCTCACACCTGTTCCTCACCTGCGCCGCGCGTAGGCGCAGGTACGCAAGGGTGACGGACACCGGCCCGTCGCCGTTCCTCGCCTCGATCGATCCACGGCTGCTCGACCGCCCGGCAGCGCCGCGCCCACGCAAGCCCGGGGCAAGCCAGCCCCGCCTCCTGTAAACCCGCCGCCAGGCGCCACCGGCTGCCCGGCTCAACTCCCTCGCCAGACGGTCCGCGTGGTCACCGACCAGGCCCGATCGGGGACGGTCATGTCCTATCGAGGGCGGCTGCCACGCTCGCACGAGGCAACGTCACGCGCACGAAGCAATTTCAAAGGTGCAGCAGCATGCGGTGGTTGCCGAGGGTGTTCGGCTTGACCCGGTCGAGGTCAAGGAATTCGGCGACGCCCTCGTCGTAGGAGCGGAGCAACTCGTCGTACACCTCGGGCGAGACGGGCGTTCCGTCGATCTCCGCGAATCCGTGCCGCCCGAAGAACCCGGTGGCGAAGGTCAGCACGAACACCCGGCGCACGCCAACCTCCCTGGCGGTGCCGAGCAGGGCGGACACCAGCCGGTGACCGATCCCATGCTCCTGGCAGTCCGGGCGCACCGCCACGGTCCGGATCTCGGCCAGGTCCTCCCACATCACGTGCAGCGCCCCGCACCCCACGACGGTGCCGTCGGCGGCCCGTTCGGCCACCCAGAACTCCTGCACGTCCTCGTACAGCGTCACGGTCGCCTTGCCGAGCAGGCGCCGCGACTTGACATTTGTGTCCACCAGGTCGGCGATCGTGCGCACGTCCGCGGTCCGGGCTCGCCTGATCATGTAGTCCATCGCGCCGCACACCCTAGTGGCAGCCACCGGGCCGCCGGCGGGCAGTCCCGGCCTTCCGCGACCACGCCAAGCCGCCATGGCCGCCCGGCCGGCAGCGCCGGGCCCTGGCGCCGCCCGCCAGCCGGCAGCCGCCTGCCAGCCGGGGCCGCCCGCCAGCCGGGGGCCGCTTGCCAGCCGGGGGCCGCCTGCCAGCCGGAGCCGCCCGCCAGCCGGGGGCCGGCCGCCGGCCGGAGGCCCGCCGGCCTGGGGCCGGCCGCCAGCCGGAGGCCGACCGCGCAGGTCAGCATGGCAATACTGCGCCTTTACCAGGGCTTGCACACCCCGTCACCGGGCAATCACAGCGGCGCCGATCTCAACGCGGCAAATCACGGGCAGATCACGTCCGTCGTAGCTGCCTGAACAGGCCAGCTACCTGGGAGAACGTGGCTCCGCTGAGCCGCCTCCGGTTTGCGGTACCCGGAAGGGGGGCCCGCTTATTGCGACCAGGCCACTCTCGGCCCATGCGTTATGGAAAGATACAGCCGTTCCGGTTGGTGGCCCCCCGCAGGCCCCATTACCTTGCGGCGCCGCAACCACGCTGATCGCCTCCCGGCAGCACAGCCAGCGCAGTACGGCCACGGCAGCATGCCCGAACCAGTACCGCTCACGGGTGCCGCCGCGAGCGGCGTTCGCCGAGGAGAGGAGACCGGGTGGGGCACTTGCGTTCCCGCAGGTATTTGCCGGGCGGTCCACGCAATGCTCACCGCGGGCCCGGGCGGGCCTGGGGACGGGTGGCTACCGTGATCGCCGCGACCACGCTGATGAGCCTGATCCTGCCGGGCGGCATCGGCGGTGCCGCGGCGGGCCGGCCGATGCCCAGCCTGAAGGACCTGGTGGCCCGGGCCCGGGCGCTTTCCAACGAGATCAACAATCTGAACGAGCAGTACGACGGGCTGCGGATCCAGCTCACCCAGGCGCAGACCGAGGCGAAGGTCGCCGAGGGCACCTACATCCGGGACCTCTCCCAGCTCGGGGCCGGCAAGCTCGCCGTGGGCCAGCTCGCGGCGCAGAGCTATATGAACGGCGGGCTGGCGACCCCGCTGGAGGTGCTGACCACCAGCACGCCGCAGACCCTGATCGGCCAGGCGGCGTTCTTGCAGGTGCTGCAGCAGGAGAACGGCGACCAGGTGGCCCAGATCGCCGAGGGCGTCGCCGCCGCGCAGCGGGCCCGGGCAAGCGCCGAGCAGCAGACCGCGCGGGCCAAGCGGCTCACCGCGCAGATGGCGAGCAAGCGCCGGCAGGCGCAAGCCAAGATCAACATCTTGAACAGCTCGGTGTTCAAGAAGGCCATGGCCGTATTCAACCGGACCGGCAACTACCCGAACATCAAAATCCCGACCGCCAACACGATCGGCGCGCAGGCGCTGCGCTGGGCGCTGAGCGTGCGCGGCTCCCCCTACGTCTGGGGTGCCGCGGGCCCGAATGCCTTCGACTGCTCCGGCCTGGTCGTGTGGGCCTACGCCAAGGTCGGCATCAGCCTGCCGCACTTCACCGGTGACCAGTGGAACATGGGCGTGCACGTGGGCCGCAGCCAGCTTCAGCCCGGCGACCTGGTGTTCTTCTACCCGGACATCGGCCACGTGGGGCTGTACATCGGCGGCGGCCTGATGGTGGACGCGCCCGACTTCGGCGAGGTCGTGCAGGTCCAGCCGGTCATGTGGGCCTACTACGTGGGCGCCGTCCGGATCGTAGGCTGACCGCCGGAGGGCCCCGCCGCGCAGCGGCCTATTCCGGGCGGACCATCGGGAACAGGATCGTCTCCCGGATCGTCTCGCCGGTGAACATGATCAGCATCCGGTCGACGCCCATGCCCATCCCCCCCGTCGGGGGCATGCCGTACTCCAGCGCCTGCAGGAACTCCTCATCGACCACCATGGCTTCGGGGTCGCCCCCGGCGGCGAGCAGCGACTGCGCGGTGAGCCTGGCCCTTTCCTCGACCGGGTCGACCAGCTCGGAGTACCCGGTGCCCAGCTCGGTGCCGAACGCCACCAGGTCCCAGCGTTCCGCGAGCCGCGGGTCATCGCGGTGCGCGCGGGTCAGCGGGGATACCTCGACCGGGAAATCCCGGTAGAAGGTCGGCATCACGGTGCGCCGCTCGACCAGCCGCTCGTACATCTCCAGCAGCACCTGCCCGCGGTTCCACTTCGGCTCGACCGGGACGCCCGCGCGGGCGCACAGCGCCCGCAGCCGCTCCGCGCCCGTGTCCGGGGTGACGTCTTCGCCGAGCGCCTCGGACACCGCGCCGTGCACGGTCTTGACCGGCCAGTCCCCGCCGATATCCGCCTCGGTCCCGTCCGCCCGGTGCAGCTGGGTGCCGCCAAGCGCGTCCTTGGCGGCCCGCTGGATCAGTTCCCGGGTGAGCGCGGCCATGGTCATGTAGTCGCCGTAGGCCTCGTAGGCCTCCAGCATGGTGAACTCCGGGTTGTGCGTTGCGTCCACGCCCTCGTTCCGGAAGTTACGCCCGATCTCGTAGACCTTCTCGATGCCGCCGACGACCAGCCGCTTGAGATAAAGCTCCAACGCGATCCGCAGGTAGAGGTCCATGTCGTAGGCGTTGATGTGGGTAGCGAACGGCCGCGCGTTCGCCCCGCCGTGCACCCGCTGCAGGACGGGCGTCTCGACCTCGATGAACCCGCGGTCGTGCAGTTCCTCACGCACCGCCCGCGTCACCGCCGCCCGCAGCTCTGCCATCCGGCGTGCCTTCGGGTTGACGATCAGGTCTACATAACGCTGCCGGACCCGCGACTCTGGGTCCGTCAGCCCATGGTGTTTGTCGGGAAGCGGCCGAAGGGCCTTCGCCGTGATGGCGAACCTGTCCGCCAGGACGGACAGCTCCCCGCGCCGGGACGAGATGACCTCGCCTTCCACACCGATGTGATCCCCGAGGTCCACGTCCCGCTTCCAGGCCGCGAGGGCGTCCTCGCCGACCCGGTCGGCCGACAGCATCACCTGGATGTCGCCGGTGCCGTCTCGGATCGTCGCGAAGCACAGCTTCCCCGCGATGCGGGACAGCATCACCCGCCCGGTGACGCCCACATGCTCGCCGGTGGCGGTGTCCGCCGCCAGATCTGGGTACTTTGCCCGCACCTCCGCGATCGTGTGGGTCCGGGGAAAGGCCACCGGGTATGGGTCGGTGCCCTCGGCGAGCAGCCGCTCGCGCTTGCTCAGCCGGACCCGTACTTGCTCGGGGATCTCGGCCGGGTGCTGGTCATCGTCCACACCGGCGAGGCTACCGGTGCGGTGGCACGGCCAGGACAGGTTTTCGGCGCGGGTCAGCGGCCGGTGATGTTGCGCTCGAACACCAGGCGCAGGCCGATCAGCGTCAGCCAGGGTTCGTGCGCGTCGATCACGTTGACCTCGCCGAGCACCAGCGGGGCCAGCCCGCCGGTGGCGATGACGGTCACCGAGTCCGGGTCGTCCGGGGCCAGTTCCGCGACCATCCGCCGGACGATTCCCTCGACCTGGCCGGCGAAACCGTAGATGATCCCCGACTGCAGCGCCTCGACCGTGTTCTTGCCGATCACGTGCGGGGGCCGGGCCAGTTCGACCTTGAGCAACTGGGCGGCGCGGCGGGAGAGGGCATCCACGGAGATCTCGATGCCCGGTGCCAGCGCGCCGCCGACGAACTCCCCGCGGCTGCTGACCGCGTCGAAGTTGGTGGACGTACCGAAGTCCACGACCAGCGCCGGGCCGCCGTAGAGGTGCACCGCGGCGACCGTGTTCATGATCCGGTCGCTGCCCACCTCCTTCGGGTTGTCCATCCGGACCGAGACGCCGGTGCGCACCCCCGGCTCCACGATCAGCGCGGGAACGTCGCCGTAGTAGCGCTGGCACATCTCGCGCATCTCGGCCAGCACAGACGGCACCGTGGAGCACAGCGCGAGCCCGGTGATGTCGGGGTCCTTGAGGACGGTGCTCTGCGCGATCAGCCCCTGCAGCACCACGGCGATCTCGTCCGCGGTCCGGGCCGGGTCGGTGGCGATACGCCAGTGCTCGACGACCTCCTCGCCCTCGAAGACCCCTAGCACCATGTTGGTGTTGCCCACGTCAATCGTCAGCAGCATGGCACTCCCTCACCACGCGAAGCCCAGCCAGGGTATGGCAGGACAGGTCCCGAACATCGCCCGCAGCCCTATCCGCCGCCTTGGGGCCCGCAGACGAACAAACCGTCGGCGCGATCCCCCAACGGCCCAGGCCGCCGTACTGACATGCCGCCAGAACCTGCGGTTTGTTCCGAGGCGACTCCTTATCACTCAAGCCGTGCCCCCAGACATGCAAACCGGGCACCAGACCGACCGGCCCCGATGACAAGCGGCCCGAACGGCGGCGTTGGCGGCGTTGGGGGTCATGGGGTTGGGGGGCCCAGGGTCAGCTTGGTGTTGTCGATCAGGCGGGTGGCTCCGGCCCGGGCGGCGACCAGGAGCAGGGCGTCACCCGCGTAGCCGGGCTTCACCGGGGTGAACGTGTCCGGCTCGACCAGGGCCAGGTAGTCGATGACCAGCGGCGGATCGCCCTTGGCCGCCTCGTCCAGCACCTGCTGCGCGGCCGGGAGCACGGCCTCCGGGCCCGCCCCGGCGGCCTCCCGGCCGGCCCATAGGGCGCGCGACAGCGCCAGCGCAGTAACCCGCTCCGCCGCGGACAGGTAGGCGTTCCGGCTGGAGGTCGCCAGGCCGTCGGGGTCGCGGACGGTGGGCACGCTGGCGATCCCCACCCCGAGGCACAGGTCTTCGGTCATCCGCCTGACCAGGGCAAGCTGCTGGGCATCCTTCTCCCCGAACACCGCTATCTGCGGGCCGACAAGCCGGAAGAGCTTGAGCACGACGGTGAGCACCCCGGTGAAGAATCCGGGCCGGGACGCGCCCTCCAGCACCTGGCCCACCGGGCCCGGGTCCACGGTGATCAGCTGTTCCCGTGGGAACATCTGGGCGGCGCCGGGCGCGAACACCAGCGCCACGCCCTCCCGTTCGCAGATGGCCATGTCGGTCTCCAGGTCGCGCGGGTAGCGGTCGAAGTCCTCACCGGCCCCGAACTGGAGCGGGTTGACGAATATGGAGACCACGACGCTTCCGTTTGGCTGCGAAAGGGCAGCGGCGCGGCGGAGCAGCGCGATGTGACCTTCGTGGAGCGCACCCATCGTCGGCACCAGCACGATCGGAGAGCCGAGCAGCTTACGCCCGGCGGTCATGCCGAGCCCGGTCCGGGCCAGGACCGGGGTCACCGCGGGGCCCCGGCGAGCACGTCGAGCAGGCGCTGGGCGTCCGGCGGGGCCAGCAGGCCCGCGGCCAGCGCCCGGTCGGCGGTGAGCCGGGCCAGCGCGACGTAGGCGCGCAGCGCCTCGGGCGAGGCACGCTGCAGCGCCGCCACGTGGCTGGCGACGGTGTCCGCGTCGGCCCGAGCGACGGGCCCGGTCAGGCCCGCGTCGCCGAGAACCAGGGCGTTGTCCAGCGCGGTGCTCAACAGCGGCCGGAGCATGCGCGCCGGGTCGCGCACCCCGGCCATGCCGAGCAGTTCGGCCGCCTCGACCACCAGCGTGACCAGGTGATTGGCCCCGCTGGCCAGGGCCGCGTGGTACAGGGCGCGGTTGTCCTCGTCGATGAAGACCGGCTCACCGCCCATCTCGATGACCAGCGCCTCGGCGACCGGGCGCAGCGCGGCCGGGGCGGTGACGCCGAAACTGATGCCGGTCAGCCGGTTCAGGTCGTCCGGCCGGCCGGCGAACGTCATGACCGGGTGCAGGGCCAGGGGCAGCCCGCCCCGGCGGGTGGCCGCGTCGAGCACGCCGACGCCGTAGCGCCCGCTGGCGTGCGCGAGCAGGCGGCCCTCCAGCGGTGCCTCGGTCGCGGCCAGCCCGTTGATGAGCCCGGGCAGAGCGTCGTCGGGCACGGTCAGCAGCACGAGATCGGCGTCGGCGAGAACGGCCGCCGGCCGCCGGACCGGCACGCCGGGCAGCAGCGCGGCAGCACGGCGGACCGAGGCGTCGGACACCGCGGAGACGCCCGTGACCGTGTGCCCGGCCCGGGCCAGCGCGGCGCCGAGGACGACGCCGACCTTCCCGGCCCCGATCACGCCCACCCGGAGCCGAGCGGGATGCGGCTGGCTCGGGTCCACCGGGCTCGGCATGGATTCGCTTCCCTCTCGGTCCAGTCCTCACGCGTGGCCGGTGAACGGGCCCCTGCGACAGGTCGGTGCACGCCGGACGGCAACGCTCAGCATAGCCGCGGCCCCCCCTGGCCTCGCGCCTCGCGCCGCGCGGCGCAGCGCGCGCCCGGAAGAACGCCGGCCTTCCGGGGATCCGCGGGCGCGGCCTTAGAGTCGGCGTTGTGTGGATGACCTGGCGTCAGGCCATGCAGGCGGCGCTCTACGGCTCGGGCGGTTTCTACGCCAGGGGAGAGCCGCCCGCCCGCCATTTCCGCACCTCGGTTCATGTCTCCCCAAGCTACGCGCGGGCGGTGCTGGAACTGCTCGACCTGGTGGACGCCGCGCTCGGCCGGCCGGACCGGATCGACCTGGTGGACGTCGGGGCGGGGCGGGCCGAACTGCTGGAGCAGGTGCTCGCGGCCGCGGCGGGGCCCCTGGCGAGGCGGATCGCCGCGTGCGCGGTGGAGGTGGCCCCGCGGCCCGCCGGGCTCGATCCCCGGATCCGCTGGCAGCCGGGGCCGCCCCAGGGGATCACCGGGCTGGTCATCGGCAGCGAGTGGCTCGACAACGTCCCGCTGGACGTGGTGGAACTGACTGCCGCGGGCCCCGCGGTGGTCCAGGTGGACCCGGCCACCGGTGCCGAACGGGCGCGGGGCACACCCGGCCCCGCGAACCTGGCCTGGATTCGCGCGTGGTGGCCGCTGCGGGGCTTCGGGCATCGGGCCGAGGTGGGCAGCACCCGGTGCGCTGCGTGGGCCGGCCTGATCCGCGGGATCGACCGCGGCGTCGCGGTCGCGGCCGACTACGGGCACGTCAAGGCGGCCCGGCCCGCCCGCGGGACGCTGACCGGTTACCTGGACGGGCGGGCCGTGCCCGCGCTCCCCGACGGGTCCAGGGACATCACCGCGCACGTGGCGCTGGACGCCTGCGCCGCCGCCGGGACGGCGGCGGGAGCGGGCGAGACCGTGCTCACCGGGCAACGGGCTGCGCTGCGGGAGCTTGGCGTGGACGCTCGGCGCCCGCCGCTGGCCCTCGCGGCCAGCGACCCTGCGGGGTATGCCCGGGCGCTGTGCCAGGCGTCGCAGGACGCCGAACTCGTGGACGCCGAGGGGCTGGGCGGGTTCGGCTGGCTGATCCAGGCGGTGGGCGTGAGCCTGCCTGGGAGGCTGGCACGGCTGGCCAGGGCCGCGGCCGGCTGACCGCCCGGCCCGGACCGCGGCCGGCCGTGCCGCCAGGGCCGCACGGCAGACGCCGCGTGCCGCACGCCCGATTGCGGTCGATGGCGGCAGTGCCCGCCCGTCACCGGCGATGGCGTGAGCGCGAGCAAACGCTGCCGGGCGGCCGGGCCGGGCCTGCAGCGGGACGTGGCAGCATGGGCGGATGCGCGAGCGCGACGACCCGGGAAAGCCCGCCCCGGGCCGCCAGGTGGAGGCGGTCACCGGTGCCTGGCTGCCCGGGGCGGCTGCCCCCGGTGCGGTCGGCGGTACCCCGGATCTGCTCATCAACCTGGGGCCGTCGCACCCGTCGGCGCACGGGATGCTGCGGCTGCGGCTCACCCTTGATGGCGACCGGATCAGCGCGGCGGAGCCGGAGATCGGGTTCATGCACCGGGGCGCGGAGAAGCTGTTCGAGGCGCGGGACTACCGGCAGATCATCGTGCTGGCCAACCGGCACGACTGGCTGGGCGCGTTCGCCAGCGAACTGGGCGTGGTGCTCGCCGCGGAGCGGCTGGCCGGGATCGAGGTGCCGCCCCGGGCGGTCTGGGCGCGCACCATGCTGGCCGAGCTGAACCGTGCGCTGAGCCACCTCGCCTTCCTCAGCTCGTACCCGCCGGACATCGCGGCGGCCGGCACAGCGGGACCGGACGGGGCGGCCGGATCGGGCGGGACCGGCGGGCCAGCCAGCGCCGGGGAGGCAGCCTGGCCAGCGGCGGCGCAGGCCGCGTTCCGCGCCCGCGAGGCCATCCAGGCGATCATGGAGGAGATCTCCGGCGGCCGGATGCACTACATGTTCAACCGGGTCGGCGGCCTGAAGGAGGAGATACCGGCCGGCTGGCTGGCCCGGGCCTGCCGCGTCCTGGACGAGGTGCGCGCGGCGCTGCCCGCGATCGGGGCCACGGTGGGCGAGGACGCCTTCCGCGCGCGCACCAGGGGCATCGGGGTGCTGGCACCGGAACAGGTCAGGCAGTACGGGGTGAGCGGGCCGGCCGCCCGTGCCTGCGGGGTGGACTTCGACCTGCGGCGCGACGAGCCGTACCTGGCTTACGGCGAACTGGCGCAGGTGCTCGGCGTGCCGGTCCGCGCCGAAGGGGACTGCCTGGCCCGGTTCGAGTGCCTCCGCGACCAGCTCGCGGTCAGTCTGGACCTGGCCCAGGCGTGCGCGGAGCGGCTCGCCAGCCTCCCCCGGGGCCCGCTGAGCGCCCGCCTGCCGAAGGTGCTCAAGGTGCCCGAGGGGCACGCCTACGCGTGGACGGAGGGCCCGCTGGGGCTGAGCGGCTACTACCTGGTGTCCCGGGGCGGCAAGACGCCGTGGCGGCTCAAGCTGAGGTCTGCGTCGTTCAGCAACATGGCGGTGCTGCCGGAGATGCTGCCCGGGCACCGCGTGGCGGACCTGGCCGCGGTCCTGGGCTCCCTGTTCTTCGTCGTGGGGGACATGGACAGGTAGCGGGCAGCGGGCACTCAGCGGGCGGCGCCGGAGTGGGGCGGCTGGCCGGGTTCGGCGTTCTGGTCCGGGCTGGGCGGGACGCGGCAGCCGTGCTCCAGGTACAGCGCGGCGGCGATGAGCAGCACGGCGGCGCCCAGCGTCGCGCCGGACACCAGGGCGTCGGACCGGTAGGCGGATCTGTCCAGCGACGCCGCGACGTAGATCAGGAAGCCGGCGGCCAGCCCGCCGATGAGGGCGGCTGCCAGCGAACTCGCCTTCGCCAGCGCGGCGATCCTGGCCACCGCGATCGGCGGGACCGGGGTGCCGCGGCCGGCCAGCCGGGCACGGACGTTCCGCCCGGTGATCGCCTCGACGACGGCAAGCAGCGCCAGCGCGGGCACCCCGCTCCACGGCAACGGGGGCAAGGACGTATACACCTGCCGCAGCAGCAGCCACATGCCGACGGCGCAGACCAGCCCGGTCAGGACCAGGGTGCGCGCCTTGGTGGGTCTCATCGGGGCCTCGCCAGCCGGCCGGTCCGGGCGCCGGTCATGCGGGCGGTTGCAGCACGGCGCCCTCCAGCCTGGCGACCCCCGCCGTGCCGATGGCCGCCAGCAGGTCCGCCACCTTCCCCCGGCCGCGGATGTACGCGTCGGGGTCGGCGTCGTGCCAGGGGGCGAGGACGAACGCGCGCTCGTGCGCGCGGGGATGCGGCAGGGTCAGTCCCGGGCTGTCACTCACCTCGTCACCGTAGACGATGAGATCCAGGTCCAGGGTCCGCGGTCCCCAGCGTTCGCCGCGGACGCGGCCGAACGCGTCCTCGAGGCTGTGGCACCGTTCCAGCAGGGCCAGGGCGGGCATCGAGGTCTCCCCGATCACCACCGCGTTCAGGTAGTCGGGCTGCTCCGGCCCCCCGACCGGGGTGGTCTGGTACACCGGCGACACCGCGACGAAGCGGAGCCGGGGCGTGTCGAACAGCCCGTCCAGCCCCCCTTGCAGGTAGTCCATCCGGTCGCCGATGTTGCTGCCCATGGCGATGACCGCGCGGCGGTTCATTGGGGCCGCCGTGGCCCGGGCGCGGGCGGTCCCGGGCTGGGCGAGCGCGGTGCGGGGCGGTGCGGGCGGGAGGCGGGCCGGTGCGGGGCGTCGGCGGGCCGCGCCCGGCGGATGACGACGGCCAGGTCGCCGAAGGGGTGCGCGATGGGGGCCTGGGGCTTGTGGACTGTGATTTCAACCTCCGTGACCAGGGGTTCGGACAGGCAGGCGGCCGCGAGCCGCTCGGCCAGCGTCTCGATCAGCCGGACGGGCGGCTCCTTGGCCAGGTGCACCAGCCGGGTGGCGAGCGCGCTGTAGTCAACGGTCTTGGACAGGTCGTCGCCGGCCGCCGCGGGCCTGGTGTCCAGCCACAGCACCGCGTCGATGACGAACTCCTGTCCGGATCGGCGTTCCTCCTCGAGCACGCCGTGCCGGGCGAACACCCGCAGCCCCCGCAGTTCGATCCGGTCCTGGGTCATGACCCGGCTCCCATGGCCGCGGCCCGCCAGGCTTGCGCGACGCGGACCGCGTCGGAGTTGGCGGGCACCTCGTGCACCCGGGTGCACCAGGCGCCCGCGGCGGCCGCGAGGGCGGTGACCGCGACCGTGGCGTCGTCGGACCCGGTGAAGGACCGTGGGGCCCCGTCCGGGGCGGCGAGCAGCCGGCCCAGGAAGCGCTTGCGCGACGCACCGACGAGGACCGGGAAGGCCTGCCCGGCGCCGTCCAGGCCGGACAGCCGCTCGAGGTTCACCAGCAGCGCCCAGTTGTGCTCCGCCAGCTTGGCGAAACCGAGCCCTGGGTCCACCACGATCATCGAGGGATCCACGCCTTCCGCGGTCACCGCGTCGATCCGGCGCCGCAGTTCCTCGCAGACCTCCCCGACGACGTCGGCGTAGACGGCCCGGTCCTGCATCTGATGGCTGTGCCCCCGCCAGTGCATGACCACGTAAGGCACGCCGGCCTGGGCCACCAGCCGGGGCATGTCCGGGTCGGCCAGGCCGCCGCTCACGTCGTTGACCAGCCGGGCGCCGGCGTCCAGCGCGGCGGCCGCCACCTCGGCCCGCATGGTGTCCACGCTGACCGGCACGCCCTCGCCGGCCAGCCCGGTGATCACCGGGATGACCCGGCGCAGTTCCTCGTCGGCGGGTATCCGCTGGGCACCCGGGCGGGTGGATTCCCCGCCCACGTCCACGATGTCGGCACCCTGCGCGGCAAGCTGCCTGCCGCGGCCGATCGCCGCCTCCGCGCCGAACCATTCACCGCCGTCGGAGAACGAATCGGGGGTGACGTTCACCACCCCCATGACCAGGCACCGGCTGGGATCGGGGAGCCCAGGCGGGCTCGGGCCGCGCCGCATACCGGCCGGCCGGGCAGCCCGGGGCGCCCCCCCGGCGGGTGTGCCGCTTGTCACAGTGGTCACCCTATGCGCGGAGGGCGACATCGACACAGCCCGAATCAACAGCCGGGACCGCCCGGTGCCGGCGGCCGCGGGCCCGGGTCAGCGGCGGCGCCGCGCGGCGCGCCCGGGCGCCCGGCGCGGCGCCGCCGCCGGGCCGGCCGGATAAGCCCCAGCCTGCGGGCGATGCGGCGCACCGCCACCGTGGGCCAGACCAGGAATGCCTCGGCCTCCAGGGCGGCGAGGGCGACCCGCGGTGCGTCCCTGGTTCCGGAGAACACGAAGAACCGCGGCACCCAGAGCGGGCAGAACTTGGCGTTGAACTTGTAGAGCGACTCGATCTGGAACCACCGCGAGGCGAACAGGAGGATGCCCCGCCAGGCGCGCAGCACCGGCCCGGCCCCGATCCGCTCGCCGCGCGCCAGCGCCGAGCGGAACACCGCGAAGTTGAGCGACAGCCTCTTGACCCCGAGTTCCTGAGCCGCCTTGATGGTCTCCACGATCAGGAAGTCGTTCACCCCCGGCTGCGCGGTCCGTTCCCGGCGCATCAGGTCGAGCGAGAGGCCGTCGGACCCCCAGGGGACGAAGTGCAGCAAACCGCGCAGCACCCCGTTCTCCGTCGCCGTGGCGATCACGCAGGCCCCGTCGTCCGGGCCCCCGACGCGGCCGAGGGCCATCGAGAACCCGCGCTCGGTGGGGCTGCCCCGCCACGAGTCCGCCCGGCGGACCAGCCGCTTGACCTCGTCCGGCGGCACGTCGGACAGCCGCCGGACCTGCGCCTCGTACCCTTGCCGGCACACCCGGGCGGCCATCTGCCGTACGTTCCGCATCTGCCTGCCCTGCAGGCTGAAGTCGGCAACCTCCACCACGGCCTCGTCGCCGAGTTCCAGCGCGGTGAGCCCGCTCTCCCGGCACCAGACCTCCGCGCCGAGTTCGCTGCAGCCCATCACCGCGGGCGCCCAGGCGTGCCTGGCCGCCTCGTCGAGGAACGCGCCGATGGCGCCCGGCCAGGCCTCGGGGTCCCCGATGGGGTCACCGCTGGCCAGCATGACCCCCGAGACCACGCGGTACCCGACGCACGACTTGCCGCTGGGGGACCAGATCACGCTCTTGTCGTCGCGGAGCGCGAAGTAGCCAAGCGAGTCGCGGTGCCCGTGCCGTTCCAGCAGGTCCCTGATCTCCTGCTTGTCCGCCGCGCTGAGCCGGCCCTTCGGCCTGGCCGGGCGCAGGAACAGGTACCCGGTGACCAGCAGGGTGAACATGCCGAGCGAGGTGGTCAGGATGTTGAAGAAGTCACTCCTGCCCTCGGGCACGAACCGGACCGGGCCGCTGACGCCGACCAGGCCGTAGCATACGTGGACGATCCGCTGCCACACCGAGTAGTCCTGGGCCAGGCCGCGGACCAGCAGCATGTAGGTCAGCCCGATGGTCACGTCCGCGCCCAGCAGGCAGACGAAGACCCCAGCGGCGCGCCAGCGGGTGCGCGGGTCGCCCACCGCGTAGAACTCGTCCCGGTAGAAGAGCAGGCCGCCCAGCACGATCGCGGACACCACGCCGGGCACCAGATATGGCGCGTGCACCACATGAATGAGCACGCTGAAGGTAAGCAACAGGCAAGTTGCCTGCCAAGCGCGGCGCTTTCTGCGCCGCAGCCCGTGGGACAGCATCAACAGCAGCAGCCCGATGATCGTGTCCGCGGTAAAGGTGACATTGGTCAGCGCGCCCGGCACGAACGGCATGAACCGGTGCAGCCGGTGCACCAGCTGGAGCCGGGGAATGACCGCGCTCACCACGTCGGCCAGCCCGATCAGCAGGCACAGCCAGCCCGTGGTGATGGGCACCCACCGGCGGCGCTGCCTGCGGTCGGGCTCGCGGGCGGGCTCCGGCCGGGTCTGTTCGCCCTCGGCGCCTGCGGCAGGCAGGGCGCTCGGCTCACTCGCATCAGACATGTGGATGAGGCCCCGCGTCACGGGGAATCAGCGTAGTCCCGCCAGCGCTTTTCATGGGTAATCTCCGGTTATCCGCAAAGTACCCATGAGCGGGCCACTTCCCGGCGTGGCTGGTGATTCTCTCCTAGGCCTTTGTTACAAGGCTAGCTTCCCCGGCTGCAATTTCCATGCCTGCGGCCGCCGCCGGCGCTTCGGGAGGCCCGAGCGCACCGGGCTCAGCCGCGGTGCAGCAGCAGGCTCATGGCCTCCGCGCGGGTACGGGCGCTGTCCCTGATGATGCCCCGTACCGCCGAGGTGACGGTCTTCGCGCCCGGCTTGCGCACCCCGCGCATGGACATGCAGAGGTGCTCCGCCTCGATCACCACCAGGGCCCCGCGCGGCTCGAGCACCTGCATGAGCGCGTCCGCGATCTGGCTGGTCATCCGCTCCTGGACCTGCGGCCGCCGCGCGTAGATATCCACCAGCCTCGCCAGCTTGGACAGGCCGGTGATCTGGCCCTTTTCGTTCGGTATGTACGCCACGTGGGCCCGGCCGAAGAATGGCACCAGGTGGTGCTCGCACGTGCTGTAGACGTCGATGTCGCGGACCAGGATCAGTTCGTCGTGGTCGGCGTCGAACACCGTGCTGAGCACGTCCTCCGGGTGCTGGGACAGCCCGGAGAACTGCTCCACGTAGGCGCGGGCGACGCGGGCGGGCGTGTCCACCAGCCCGTCACGGTCGGGGTCCTCCCCGATCGCGGCCAGGATTTCCCGTACCGCCCGCTCGATCCGCGGCAGGTCGATCGGCTCGGTCAAAGCGGTTCGCCGGGCACGGCGTCATCGGTGCCGAACGGGGGCAGCGCTGGGGGCGCGCCGCCGCCCAGCGAGTTTGCCACGCTGGACTGCCCGTTGCCGGCCGAGGGCAGGTCCTTGCCGTCGGAGGCCGCGGTCAGGGCCAGTTCCTTGGGCGTGAGCACCGGCGGGCGGTCCGAGGGCAGCCGCTTCCCGTAGCCGGTGTAGGAGCCGCGGGAGGGGCGCGTCTTGATCGGCGCGAAGATCCTCAGGACTTCCTCCCGGCTCAGCGTCTCCTTGTCCATGAGCTGCAGGACCAGGTCGTCGAGCACCTCACGGTAGGCGACCAGGATCTCCCAGGCCTCGTCGTGCGCCGCCTCGATCAGCCGGCGCACCTCCTCGTCGATGGTGGACGCGATCTCCTCGGAGTAGTCCCTGGTGTGCGACATCTCCCGGCCGAGGAACGGCTCGCCGTCGCCGGTGCCGAACTTGCGGGCGCCCAGCCGCTCGCTCATGCCGTACTCGGTCACCATGCCCCGGGCGATCTGGCTGGCCTTCTCGATGTCGTTGGCCGCGCCCGTGGTTGGCTCGTGGAAGACCAGTTCCTCGGCGGTGCGCCCGCCGAGGAGCATGGCGAGCTGGTCCATCATCTCCGACCGGGTGACGAGGAACTTGTCCTCCTGCGGAGCCGAGGCGGTGTAGCCGAGGGCGCGGCCCCGGGGGATGATCGTGATCTTGTGGACCGGGTCGGCGTTGGGCAGGGCGTGGCCGACCAGCGCGTGCCCGCCCTCGTGGTAGGCGATAAGCTTGCGCTCCTTCTCGGACAGGAGCACGCTCTTGCGCTCCGGGCCTGCCATCACCCGGTCGATCGACTCCTCCAGCGCGGCCATGGTGATCTTCGTCCCGTTGGCGCGCGCGGTCAGCAGGGCCGCCTCGTTGATCACGTTGGCCAGGTCCGCACCGGTGAACCCGGCCGTCCGGCGCGCAATCATGTCCAGTTCCACGCCGTCGGCGAACGGCTTGCCCCGGGCGTGCACCCGCAGGATGCCCTTGCGCCCGGCGAGGTCGGGCTGCGCGACGACGATCTGCCGGTCGAACCGGCCGGGGCGCAGCAGCGCCGGGTCGAGGATGTCGGGCCGGTTGGTGGCCGCGATCACTATGACGCCGCCCTTGACGTCGAACCCGTCCAATTCGACAAGCAACTGGTTGAGGGTCTGCTCGCGCTCGTCGTGCCCGCCGCCGAACCCGGCGCCACGGTGCCGGCCGACCGCGTCGATCTCGTCAACGAACACGATCGCGGGGGCGTTGGCCTTGGCCTGCTCGAACAGGTCCCGAACCCGGGAGGCGCCGACGCCGACGAACATCTCCACGAAGTCGGACCCGGAGATCGAGTAGAACGGCACCCCAGCCTCCCCGGCCACCGCACGGGCCAGCAGGGTCTTGCCGGTGCCCGGCGGGCCGTAGAGCAGCACGCCCTTGGGGATCTTTGCGCCGATCGCCTGGAACTTGCCGGGCGTCTGCAGGAATTCCTTGATCTCCTGGAGTTCCTCGATGGCCTCGTCGGCCCCTGCCACGTCGGCGAAGGTGGTCTTCGGGGTGTCCTTGGTGATCAGCTTCGCCTTGGACTTGCCGAAGTTCATCACCCGCGAGCCGCCGCCCTGCATCTGGTTCAGCAGGAAGAAGAAGATCAGGATGATCAGGATGTAGGGCAGGAAGCTGAAGATCACGCCGATGACGGTGTTGCCGCTGGGCACCTGGACGTTGTAGCCACCGCTCGGCGGGTTCTTCTGGAGTTCCGCGGCGAGCTGCTGGCCCTGGTTGCCGACCCAGCTTGCCTGGAACCGCTGGCCCGAGTCCGTCACGATCTCGATCGTCTGGTTCTTGTCGATCAAGGTCGCCGACTTGACGTGCCCACTGTAAATATCGGCAACGACCCTCGACGTCGAGGTCGGCGTGTACGAGGCACCCCGGTTCGCGTAGGCGAACACGACAAAGAACAGCAGCAGCATCACAAGGACCGCGATGAACGGCCCGCGGAAGTAACGCTTCAGATCCATCGATTAACGACCCCGCCTGCTCCGGGCGGGTTCCTCCTGACCAGCCTGCGTTGTTACCCGCCAGCCTCCGGCGGGACTGTCGTGCGCCCCAGTGACCATGCCGGCTTCCTTTGCCATTCCCGGTGGAGGTACGGGTTAGTTGACGTTACACCGCGCCCGGGACTTCTCGGGCGGCCGCGCCGCCCCAGGTTTCCCGGTGGTCCTCTCCTCGCATCAACGCTCCCCATCGCTAATGCTGTTCCCCGGTCTTACCCGCTGTGCCCGGGGTCAGGCATCCGGTCCGGTCTCCCCTCCCCGGCGGCGGCATTTCCGGCCCCGCCGTACACGTGCGGGGCGAGCGTGCCGACGAACGGCAGGTTCCGGTACCGCTCCGCGTAGTCCAGCCCGTACCCGACCACGAAGTCGTTGGCGATGTCGAAGCCCGTGTAGGCCACATCGACGTCCATCCGCGCCGCGCCCGGCTTGCGGAGCAGAACACACAGCCGCAACGAGGCGGGCTGCCGTGAGCGCAGGTTGCCGACCAGCCAGGAGAGCGTCAGGCCGGAATCGACGATGTCCTCCACGATGAGGACATCCCTGCCGGAAATGTCCGTATCGAGGTCCTTGAGGATGCGCACCACGCCGGAGGACCTGGTGCCGGAACCGTAGGAAGAGACGGCCATCCAGTCCATCTCCACCGGCAGCCGCATCGCCCTGGCGAGATCGGCCATGATCATGACCGCGCCCTTGAGCACCCCGACGAGCAGCAGGTTCCGCCCCGCGTAGTCCGCGTCGATCTCGGCCGCAAGCTCCGCCACCCGCTCCTGCAGGCGGCCGGCCGGGATGAGGATCTGTTTGAGGTCGGCTCCCATGTCAGTCGCGTCCAACCGGGCCCTCCGATGTGCCTCGTCCGCCCGGCGCGCTGGCGTGACCGGCGGTGAAAAGCAGTTTGCCACGCTGCCGCATGCCGCGGACACCTCCGGGGAGGTCCGTCCAGCGCTGCCCGTGCCAGGAGGTGACCAGGGCGTCAAGGGCCCCGACGTGGGCCGCGGTCAGCGCCCCGGGCGGGCAGCCCGCCGCGACCGCGGCCTGCCGGAGCACCCGGGTCCTGATTGCGTCGGGCAGGCCGGCCAGCAGCCCGGCCTCCCAAGCCCCGTCGGCGCCGCGCGCCTGCTCCGCATGCGCGGCGGCGAGTTCGTCCAGCGCTTCGGCGTCGGCGCGGAACTGGCGCGCGCTGCGGGCCAGCGCCTCGGCCACCCCGGGGCCGAGCGCGGACTCCAGGGCGGGCAGCGCCTGGTGGCGGACCCGCGCCCGGGCGAAGGCGGGGTCGGCGTTCTGCGGGTCATCCCAGGGCCGCAGGCCGAGGGACTCGCAGGCGGACCGCAACGTGGCCCGGCCGACCCCGAGCAGCGGGCGCCGGTAGGGCCCACGCGAGGACGGCATGCCCGCCAGCGACCTGGTCCCGGAACCGCGGGCCAGCCCGAGCAGGACGCTTTCCGCCTGGTCATCCCGGCTGTGCGCGAGGAGCACCGCCACCGCCCCCGTGCGGTGCGCGGCGTCGGCGAGCGCCGCGTACCGCGCGGTACGCGCCGCCGCCTCGGGCCCGCCGTGGCCGGGCTCACGCGATACCGCGACGCGAAGGCAGGCCACCGGCTCCAGGCCGAGCCCGGTGAGCGCCCCGGCCACCTCGCGGGCGCGGCCGGCGGACCCGGGCTGCAGCGCGTGGTCCACGGTGACACCGCCCGCCCGCAGGCCGCAGCGTGGTGCCTCGTGCGCCAGCGCTGCGGCCAGGGCGAGTGAGTCCGCGCCGCCGGAGCAGGCGGCCAGCACCAGATCTCCCCCGGCGAACTCCCCCAGGCACCGGCGGACCGCGGAGCGTACCTCCGCGACCGCCGGCGGTGGGCCCATGCTCAGCCGCTGCCGGCGGCCAGTGCCCCGCCCCCGCCCCCGACGCGGGCCAGCCACAGCTGCGGGTCGGTCAGCTCGGCAGGGACCGGGAGGGTTTCCGGCGAGGTCCACACCCGGTTGAAGACGTCCATTCCGGCCTCGCCCACCACCGTCTGGACGAACCGGGACCCCTGGGCGTACTGCTTCATCTTCAGGTCGATCCCCAGGATCCGGCGGAGCGTCTGCTCCACCCGGCCGGCGCCGGACCTGCGGGCGTTGAACCGGGACCTGATCTGCGCGACGGTGGGCACCACCTGCGGGCCGACGGCGTCCATCACGTAGTCACCGTGCCCCTCGACCAACGTCATCACGCAGGTCAGCCGCTCCAGGACCGCCCGTTGCTCCGGGGTCTGGATCGCCTCGATGAGGCTGTCCGCGTGCCCGTTGCCCCGCACCGCCCCGGCGACGGCGTCCGCCGCGGACCTGAGCCGGGTCACGATGGTCGCCGGGTCGAGGTCGGAGGCCAGCAGGAAGTCGGTCATCTGCTGCTGGACGTACGCGCGGAGCCAGCTCACCGAGCTGAACTGGGTCCTGTGGGTCTCCTCGTGCAGGCACACCCAGCGGCGGAAGTCGTGCGGGTCCACGTCGAGTTCGCGCTCGACCATGAGGATGTTCGGCGCGACCAGGGTCAGCCGCCCGGCGGGCGCGATGTCCTCCGGCAGGTCCGGATCCGGCGGCAGGAAGAGCTCGTACTGCCCGAGCACCCGGCCGGCCAGGTAGGCCAGGATGAGCCCCGCCTGCATGCCGGTGACCCGGGACCCGAGCGAGGCCACCATGGAGCCGGGCGCGGGCACCCGGCCCTGCTCACGCAGGTGCTCCACCAGTGGGTCCAGCACAACACGGAAGCCGTCGATGTTGGCCCGGATCCAGCCGGGCCGGTCCACCACGGCCACCTGCCCGCCGTCCTCAGCGCCGGCCATCCCGGTAACCAGCCGGACCGGCTCGGCGACCACGCCGGCCAGTTCGTGCAACTCCGAGACCACGGCCCTGGCCTCGGCCAGGCTGACCTGGGGCCCCGGCCGGACCCACCGCACGCCTGTAGAAATAGCCAGGTCCCAGTCGATCATCTGTCCGCTGCTCACTACTCCACGGTACGACCACCCGCCGGCTCCCGGGGACGCGACCGGGCCTCAGCACCCCGCGGCGCCGTGGCGCCAGCCCCGGCGGCGCCCCGCTCCGGTACCCGGCGGCGCCCCGCTCCGGTACCCGGCGGCGCCCCGCTCCGGTACCCGGCGGCGCCCGGCGTCAGCGGCAGCCGCAGCCCGCGAGCACGGTGGCCATGGCGTCCATCGTGCCCGCCGCGGCCGGCAGCATGCTTCCCTTGGGGATCCGGTCCGCCATGAACGCGAACGCGAGCACCCGGCCGCTGGCGTCGTCGACGATCCCGGCCAGGCTCGCCACCCTGGTCAGGTTGCCGGTTTTCGCCCGGACCACGCCCAGGGCCGGCGGCCCGAAGCTGCCGAACACGCTCTGCCCGGGCGCCAGCGTGCCGGAGAACCCGGCCACCGGCATGCCGGTGACGGCGGCGCGCAGCGCGGCCGGCCCGCGCGCCGCCGCCAGCCGGACAATCGCGGCCAGCGCGGCCGGGGTGACCCGGTCCAGCGTGGACAGGCCGCTGCCGTCCACGAGGTGGACGCCGCGGCCGGCGCCGAGCGTGCGCAGCACCGCGGTCACGGCGGCGGCGGCGCCGCTGAACGAGGCCGGTTTCCCGGTGCGCAGCGCGACCTGCCTGGCCAGGTCCTCCGCGATCACGTTGTTGCTCTCCCGCAGCATCCAGCCGACGATCGCGGACAGTTCGGGCGAGCGGACCGCCGCCACGGGCACCGCGCGCCGTGGCAGGCGCCCGGGCACGGCCCCGCCCGCCACGTGGATCCCGTCGCGGCGGAGGAATCCCGCGAAAGCCCCCGCTGCCTCCGCCGCGGGCGTGGTGGACCGGGGCCGGAAGTTGCCGGGGTCGTCGGCGTTCTGGGGCTTCCCCGACGGCGTCAGCCGGCCCTGGTCCACCTCCAGCGAGGTGATCGGCGTGACGTTGCCGGTGCTGATGTAGCCGGGGGTCCAGCCCGGTGCGGTGGCCGGGCCGGTGAACAGCGAGATGTCGTAGCTAAGCCGCACCTTCCGGGTGCCGCGGGCGGCCAGCCATCGGGCGGTCGCCGCGGCCAGCGACGCGAGCGTGGCGGGCTGCGGGTAGTCCGAGCGCGGCGGCGCCCCCGCGGCGAGCGTCGGGTCACCCCCGCCGGCCAGCGTCAGCAGGCCCGGCCGCGCCCCGGCGACCACCCGGGTGGTGAACCGGGCGGAAGGGCCGAGGGCGCGCAGCGCCGCCACCGCGGTGAGCAGTTTCGCGTTGGACGCGGGCTCGAACGCCGACGCGGCGTTGCGCGAGTACAGCACCTCGCCGGTACCGAGGTCGGTGACCACCGCCCCGGCGTGCTGCCCCAGCGGCTGCGCGGCGAGCAGCGGGGAGAGCAGGCCGGCCAGCCGCCGCCGGCCCGGCGCCGCGCCGCGCGCGCTGGCCGGGGCCAGCACCGGCCCGGGCGCCTCCAGCCGGGCCCCGGCCACCCTCGGGACCTGCCACAGGTCCAGCCGCTCGGGCAGCATGGTGGCGACTGCCACGCCCGCGCCCAGGGTAAGGACGTTAAGCATCGCGAGCGTGGCCAGCGCGGTGACACCTGCGCGGTTCGTCACCACCTGCCCTCTCAGGAGATGCTTGTCTTGCCGGACGCTGGGAAGCCCGGCTGGCGGCCCGGGCCCGCGATGCCACCGCGGCGCGGGCTCCCGCGACGGCGTCACATCATTGTCGCGCCGAGGGAGGCGAGGAGTGGAGTTCGACGTAATCATCGAGATCCCCAAGGGCCAGCGCAACAAGTACGAGATGGATCACGTGACCGGCCGGATCCGGCTGGACCGGATGCTGTTCACCTCCACCCGGTACCCCTCAGACTACGGCTTCGTCGAGGACACGCTCGCCGACGACGGCGACCCCCTGGACGCCCTGGTGCTGCTGGAAGAGCCGACGTTCCCCGGGTGCGTCATTGCCTGCCGGGCGATCGGCATGTTCCGCATGCGGGATGAGAAGGGCGCCGACGACAAGGTGCTCTGCGTCCCGGCCACCGACCCGCGGAACGACTACCTGCAGGACATCGAGGACGTCCCCGCCTTTGACCGGCTTGAGATCCGGCACTTCTTCGAGGTGTACAAGGAGCTGGAGCCCGGCAAGAGCGTGGAGGGCTTCAGCTGGGCCGGCCGGGAGGCGGCCGAAGCGCAGATCGAGGCGTGCCGCCGCCGGGCCGCCGGCCAGCCCGGAACATGATCGGTGCTCGCGCGCGCTCCGGCCGATGCGCGACACTGGACGCAGGGACGTGCCAAGGAGGGTCCCGTGGCTGAATCAGACGATGTGCTCGGCCGGGCGCCGCTGTTCGAGGCGCTGGACGAGGAGGGCACGAAAGCGCTGCGGGCTGGGATTCACGACACCACCCTGGTCCGGGGCGACCGGGTGTTCGACGAGGGCGACGCGGGCGACCGGCTGTACGTGATCCTGGAGGGCAAGATCAAGCTGACGAGGACCGCGCCTGACGGCCGGGAGAACCTGCTGTCGGTGCTGGGCCCGGGTGAGATGTTCGGCGAACTGTCGCTGTTCGACCCGCGGCCGCGGACCGCGAGCGCGGTCGCGGTGACCGACGCCCACCTGGCCGGGCTCGGCCACGACTACCTTCGGGACTGGCTCACCGGCCGGCCGGACGTGGCGATGCACCTGCTCCGCGCGCTGGCCCAGCGGCTGCGCCGGGCCAACGACGTGATGGCCGACCTGGTGTTCACCGACGTGCCCGGGCGCGTGGCGAAGGCCCTGCTGGACCTGGCGGACCGGTTCGGGGAGGAACAGGACGGCGGGCTGGAGGTGCACCACGACCTCACCCAGGAGGAACTGGCCCAGCTCGTCGGGGCGTCGCGGGAGACCGTGAACAAGGCCCTCGCGGACTTCTCCGCGCGTGGCTGGCTGGTGCTGCACGCTAAATCCGTGCTGATCCTGGACCGGGATCGGCTCGCGCGACGAGCGCGATGAACGGGGTGCCCGACGGTCATCTGGGCGTGGGCTGAACGCCCGTGCCCAGATAACACATCGGTCACCCCTGCGTGAGTCCACGCTGACCCCGAACGTCGCCGGCGGGGTGGCGTTTGCTGGGGTGCCCGCCTCGGCTTCCGCCCGCGCCCTCTTAGGCCGAAGTTCCCCCCGTGCCGATGTGACACAGTGCTTAAGCAGGTGGCAGGGCCCTTGATTACGAAGATTACATGACTACGTAGTCATAACCCGACGCTGTTTCACCTGGTCAAGGCCCATGTAGGCGTCACGGTGGGGGGAACTACGGCTTAGGGAGAAACGCCCGGGGGGAGGTTGCCCTGGTCCGCTAGGTACTGGAGTGCGGCCCGGACGGAAAGAGCGGCGAAGGGCCAGAGGGCGCGGTCCACGTCGTGGTAGATGCGGGCGACGATCTGGTCCGCGGTGCGGTCGCCGGCATCGAGGGCGGCCTCGACCTCGGCCAGGCGCTCGCGGCGATGGGAGGCGTAGTAGTCGAGCGTGGTCGCGGGGCTGGCGAGGAGGGGGCCGTGCCCCGGGAGCAGGACCGTCACGCCGGCCTGGTCCGTGAGGGCCCGCAGGCGGTCCAGGGAGGCCAGGTAGTCGGTCAGGTTGCCGTCGCCGGCGATGACCGTGGTGCCGCGGCCGAGCACGGTGTCGCCGGTGAGCAGTGCCTGGTCGGCGGGCAGGTGCAGGCAGACCGAGTCGGCGGAGTGGCCGGGGGTGGCGACCACGCGGATCTCGCAGCCCGCGGCCGTGATCGTGTCGCCGGGGGACAGGCCCTCATCGCCCAGGCGGAACGCGGGGTCGGCGGCCCGGACCGGGGCGCCGGTGAGCGCGGCGAACGCGGCGGCGCCGGCGGAGTGGTCCGGGTGGGAGTGGGTGAGCAGGATGGCGGCGACCCGCTGCCCGGCGGCGGCGGCCTGGTCGCGGACGCGGCGCAGGTGGGCCGCGTGCCCGGGGCCCGGGTCGACGACCACCGCCCACGGCGAGCCGGGCTCGGCGATGACCCAGGTGTTGGTGCCGTCCAGGGTCGTCGGCGAGGGGTTCGGCGCGAGCACGCAGCGCGCCCGCGGGGTCCCCACGCCGTCGATCGCGGCGCGGTCGGTCACAGCGGGTACTCCACGCCCTCGGGGACCGTCAGCCACGCGGCACCCTCGGCGATCATGACCTCGGGGATCAGCGCGGTCATCCGCCGGCGCGCGGCGAGCGCGGCGGGGACCGTGCCGCACGCCCGCAATTCCCCGAGCGTGACCGCGGTGGGGGGCCACAGCGAGATCTCCCCGCGGGACGCCGCTTCCAGCGCCGCGGCGGGCTCCAGCCACACGGCCTCGTCCGCTTCCCCGCTGACGTCCCGGGCGCGCTGGCCGTCCGGCAGCGCGGCGGCGAAGAACCTGGTGTCGTAGCGGCGTGCCTCCGTCACCGGGGTGATCCACCGGGCCCAGGGCCGGAGCAGGTCGCTGCGCAGCACGAGGCCGCGCCGGCGCAGCAGCCCGGCGAGGGAGAGCGAGCCCGCCAGCAGTTCCCTGCGGTCGGCCTCCAGGGCTTCATCCCCGGCCGTGGCCAGCACCGTCCCGGCGTCCGGCCCGGCCAGCAGGACGCCGGACTCCTCGAACGTCTCCCGCACCGCGGCGCAGACCAGGGCGTGGGCCAGTTCCGCCGGGGCGTCCAGGCGCGTGCCCCATTCCGCGGCGCCCGGGCCCGCCCACGGGATGGTTTCGTCGGCGTCGCCGGGGTCCACGGAGCCGCCGGGGAACACGTAGGCGCCCGCCGCGAACGCCATGGAGGCCCGCCGCCGGAGCATGTAGACGCGGAGACCGTGCCGGTCCGCGGCGCCCGGCGGGCCGCCCTCCGGCGGGCCGCCGCCGGCTGGGCGCAGCAGCATGACCGTGGCCGCGTCCCGCGGCGTCACCGGGGGCACGGTCCCATCCAGTACCTCACGGGCGCCCTCCGCGAATCGCGGCGGCAGCCGGATGCCCGGCCGGCGTGACGGCGGCTCAGTCACCGACCTCTACGATCAGCTCGATCTCGACGGGGGCGTCGAACGGCAGCACCGCCGTCCCGACCGCGCTGCGGGCGTGCCGGCCGGCCTCACCGAACACCTCGAGCAGGAGTTCACTGGCGCCGTTCACGACCTGCGGCTGGGCGGTGAAGGCGGGAGCGCTGGCCACGTACCCGGTCACCTTGACCACCTGGGTCACCGCGGACAGCCCGCCGGTGACCGAGGCGACCGCGGCCAGCGCGTTCAGCGCGGCGGTGCGGGCCAGCGCGGCCGCCTCGGCGGCCGTGACCTCGGCACCCACCTTGCCGGTGAGCAACAGCTTCCCGTCGATCATGGGCAGCTGGCCGGCCGTGTACACGTACCGGCCGGTGCGGACGGCGGGCACGTAGGCCGCCAGCGGGGCGGGCACGGCGGGCAGTTCCAGCCCCAGCGCGGCGAGCCGGGATTCCGGGGTTTCGCTCATTGTTTGGGCCTTTTCATGTACGCGACGAGCTGCTCGGCGTTGGGCCCGGGGATCACGGCCACCAATTCCCAGCCGTCGTCGCCCCAGTTGTCCAGGATCTGCTTGGTGGCGTGCACCAGCAGGGGCACGGTCACGTACTCCCACTTGATCATTGGCAGTCAGGGGCGCACCGGCGCGGGCCGGTTTCCCCAACCCCCTCTCCGGTCACAGGTGAGCTGGCTAGCCGACAGCCTACGGCCGGCTCCCTACCTGTCACCGCTGTCGCGCGCCATCTTCACCTGCCCGTTGCACCCGCGCTTCGGCCCGGGAATCAGGGCGGTGGCCGGGCACGGCCCGAGGATCAGCGGTGGCCGCGGTGTCTGCCCGCGGTTGGAGTCCTTCCGGCAGCGGTTCCTGCCCGCGGTTGGAGTCGTTCCGGCAGCGGTTCCTGCCCGCGGTTGGAGTCCTTCCGGCAGCGGTTCCTGCCCGCAGTTGAAGTCCTTCCGGGCAGCGGGGCATAGCGCACGGCAGCGGGAGATCACGCGCACTGCGCCCGGCGCGCGGTGCCACGCGCCGCGCCGGGCGCCGTTATGCAGCGTGTCCCCGGCCTGCCTACGCGGCCTCCGTCGTCCCGCCCTTGGGCGGCTCGCCGGGCGGAAGCTCGCCGGGCTGGTCCGCCTCCGGCAGCGGCGGGATCTCGGGGTCGGCAAGCTCGGCCGCGGGCGGCGGCTCGATCTCCGGCGGCGGCTCGATACCGCTGATCTCGGCCTCTGCCTGGGCCACCTCGGCGTCACCGGTGTCGGCGAGCGAGGGCCCCACCTGGGTCCGCTCCGCGGGCGTCATCTTCTCGAAGAACCGCAGCAGTTCCACCGGGACGGGCATGACCAGCGTGCTGTTGCGCTCCGACGCGACCTCGACCACGGTCTGCAGCAGCCTGAGCTGCAGGGCGGCCGGGTCCCTGGCCATGACGTTGGCGGCAGCGGCCAGCCGCTTGGACGCCTGGTACTCCCCGTCAGCGGTGATGATCCGGGCGCGCCGCTCGCGCTCCGCCTCGGCCTGCCGGGACATCGAGCGCTTCATGCCCTCGGGCAGGTTCACGTCCTTGATCTCCACGCGCTCGACCCGGATGCCCCACGGTCCCTCGGTGGGCTCGTCGATGATCCGCCGCAGCTCGCGGTTGACGGTCTCGCGCTCGGCGAGCAACTGGTCCATCTCGGACTGGCCGATGATCGACCGGAGCGAGGTCTGCGCCTGCTGGGACACCGCGAACATGTAGTTCTGCACGTTGATGACGGCCTTGATCGGGTCAACCACGCGGAAATACACCACCGCGTCCACTCGGACGCTGACGTTGTCCCTGGTGATGCCCTCCTGGGCCGGGACGGCCATCGCGATGATCTGCATGTTGACCTTCTGCAGCCTGTCGCCGATGGGGCGGATGATCGTCAGCCCCGGCCCGCGGGTCTCCGGGAGGACCTTGCCGAACCGGAAGATCAGTCCGCGCTCGTACTGCTGTACCACACGCAGTGAGCGGCCAACGACGGTCAGACCGCCGACCACGATGACGATGAGTATCACAAGGAGCGCTGCGAGCATGGGAACACCCCTTCTCTGCCGCTGCGCGCGGCCGAAGCGGCCGCCTCTTGCGTCCAGCCTAATGACAATCCGGACAGGGTGTACCGCGCGGCAGGCCGGAGGCCGCGGGCGGGGTGGGGGCCGCACCACTGGGCGGGGCGGGGGGCCGCACCACCGGCCGGAGCGGCGGGCCCCGCACCACCGGCCGGAGCGGCGGGCCCCGCACCACCGGCCGGAGCGGCGCGGGAGCGAGGATAGCCTGGTGCCGGTGAGGGCTCGGGACACCGACTGGGAAGGCGTGCGGCTGCACGTCGTCACCGGCAAGGGCGGCACCGGCAAGACGACGGTGGCCGCCGCGCTGGCTCTTGCGCTCGCGTCGTCGGGCGGCCGGGTCCTGCTCATGGAGGTGGAGGGCCGCCAGGGCATCGCCCAGCTGTTCGACTGCCCGCCACTGCCCTACGGGGAACGCAAGGTGGCGGTCGCACCCGGCACTCCGGCGGTGCCCGGAGGTGACGTCTACGCGCTCGCCGCCGACCCGGAATCGGCGCTCATCGAGTACCTGGAGATGTTCTACAACCTCCGGCACGCCGGCCGTACCCTCACCAGGTTCGGCATCGTGGACTTCGCGACCACTATCGCGCCGGGGCTGCGCGACGTGCTGCTGACCGGGAAGGCCGCCGAGGCCACCCGTCGCCGGGTGTCCGGGCGCCACGTCTACGACGCGGTGGTCATGGACGCCCCGCCGACGGGGCGGATCAGCCGCTTCCTCAATACCGCGACCGAGGTCTCCGGGCTGGCAAAGGTGGGGCCGATCCGGGGCCACGCCGACACCGTGCAGCGGGTGATCCGCTCCCCCGAAACCGCGGTTCACTTCGTCGCGGTGCTGGAGGAGATGCCGGTGCAGGAGACGCTGGACGGGATCGCGGAACTGCGCGGCCTGGCCCAGGGCGGCTTCCAGGTCGGCGCCGTCATGATCAACATGGTGCGGCCCACCGTGCTCACCGACGACCAGCTCGCCGGGGCGGCAGCGGGCGAGCTGGACCGGGACGAGCTGGTGCTGGGGCTCAAGACGGCGGGGCTCGAGGGGAGCCGCGGGCCCGACGGGAGCAACGACGTGGCCGACGCGCTCGCGGTGGAACTCGGCGAGCACGCGACCGGCGTGCTGAGCCAGCGGGAGCACCGGCGCGCGCTGGTCGAGGCCGGGCAGCCCTGCTACGACCTACCGCTGGTGACCGACGGCATGGACCTGTCCGGGCTGTACCGGCTCGCGGCGGCCCTGCGTGAGCAGGGAGCAGCGTGACCGGGAGCGGCGTGAGCGAGGGGGCCAAGGCGCCGCCGCGGCTGGACGCCGACCGGCTGCTCGACGACCCGCGGACGCGGATCATCGTGTGCTGCGGTTCCGGCGGGGTGGGCAAGACCACGGCGGCGGCCGCGCTTGGCCTGCGCGCGGCGGAGCGCGGGCGGCATGTGGTGGTGCTCACCGTCGACCCGGCGCGCCGGCTTGCCCAGTCCATGGGCCTGTCCAGCCTGGACAACACGCCGCGGCCGGTCCCGCTGCCGGGCGCGGCGGGCGGGGACGGCACGCTGCACGCCATGATGCTGGACATGAAGCGCACGTTCGATGAGATCGTCGAGGCGCACGCCGATCCTGACCGGGCCGAGCAGATCCTGGCCAATCCCTTCTACCAGTCGCTGTCCTCGAGCTTCGCCGGCACGCAGGAGTACATGGCGATGGAGAAGCTGGGGCAGTTGCGCCGGTCCGAGCAGTGGGACCTGATCGTGGTGGACACCCCGCCGAGCCGGTCGGCGCTCGACTTCCTTGATGCCCCGCAGCGCCTGTCCCGGTTCCTGGACGGCCGGCTGATCAAGCTGCTCACGGCGCCCACCAGGGCCGGCGGGCGGGCCTACCTGAGGGTGGTCAACGCGGGCTTCGGCGTGCTCACGGGCATCGTCACGAAGATCCTGGGCGCGCAGGTGCTGCGCGACGTGCAGACCTTCATAGCGGCCTTCGACACGATGTTCGGCGGGTTCCGGGAGCGGGCCGAGGACACCTACCGGCTGCTACAGACGCCGGGGACGGCGTTTCTGGTGGTGGCGACCCCCGAGCCGGACGCCCTCAGGGAGGCGTCGTACTTCGTGGAGCGGCTGTCGGAGGACCGGATGCCGCTGGCGGGGCTGATCCTCAACCGGGTGCACCGCTCCCCGGCGGCGCGGCTGTCGGCGGCCCGGAGCCTGGCCGCGGCGGAGGCGCTGCTGCCGGGGGGCGCGGCGCCGGAGAACTCGCACTCGGCGGGGAACGGCGGTGGCGGCGACGCTTCGGCGTTCCCGCTCGCCGTGGCCGCGCTCCGGCTGCACGCCGAGCGGATGCAGCTCATCGCCGCCGAGCGGCGCCTGGCGCAGCGCTTCACCGCGGCCCATCCCGGCGTCCCGGTGGCAAGGGTGACCGCCCAGCCGGAGGACGTGCACGACCTGGCCGGCCTTCAAGTGATAGGCGAAGCCCTCAACGCCGACTAGCGCAGCGAATAAGCAGGAAGAACCGCGAAGGACGCGGTCAGCTTGCCAGAAACCGCAACCGGCATTCGCGGGGTTCCGGGGGCTCGGCCCCCGGGGTCAGCCCACTGAGCGAGGCTGAGCCGAAGTTGCCCGAAGTGCAGCGAGCATGGTTAGCCGCCCCGCTCAGCTCTTCAAGAGGCGACGAGCTGAGCCTCGTCGGCGGTGCGCTCGTAGGCGTTCCTGGCGTTCTCCAGCAGCTCGCGCCACGAGGTCACGTCGGGCCGACGGCGGAGCAGAGCACGTCGCTCGCGCTCGGTCATGCCGCCCCACACCCCGAACTCGATGCGGTTGTCCAGGGCGTCCGCGAGGCACTCGGTGCGGACGACGCAGCCACGGCAGATCAGCTTGGCCCGGTTCTGCGCCGCCCCCTGGACGAACAGCTCGTCAGGGTCCGTTTCCTTGCACGCGGCGCGGGCGGTCCAGTCAGCGATCCACATCTGGTCCAACTCCTCCTGATCGTCACGCCCTCGGGGGGTCGTCACGCCGGGTGGCGTTTCACGAGCGATCCAGGCCGGCCGCGGGGGCACCGGCACCTGTTGCCATGTTGCCGAAACCGTAACTTACGCAAAGTCCGGGGTCAGGCGCTAGACCCCGTTCGGTCCATTTCCCAGATAGCCCACATGGGCCATGTCGCGCACAGTCAGTAGTCCTTCACTGGACGACGAGTAGTTTCCGCAGGATAGCGGCTCACAATACTGTCGCGCTAGGGGCAGCCGGCGACAGCAGCCACCCGCAGGAGCCTCCGGGCGTACCCTGAGTCCGTGCGAACACCAAGCTTCTTGGCTGAAAACAGCCTGCTCGGCAAGGCAAGCGTGGTGGTACGGCTCGCGGTGGCGTCGGCCGTTGGCGGTGCCCTGCTGGCCGGACTTTCCCTGCCCGCGGTGGGCGCCATCGGCACGATCGTCCGGAACGCGGCGACCAAGTTCAACACCCTGGATACGCCGGAACTGCACCAGATCCCGGTCCGCTCGGCGATCCTGGACCGGCACGGCAAGGTGCTCGCCTACTACTATCCGCGCGGCATCGACCGCGTCCCGGTGCCGTACTCGCGGATCGCCCCGGTCATGCGGGAGGCCATCGTCGCAATCGAGGACTCCCGGTTCTACCAGCACGGCGCGATCGACTTCCGCGGCACCGTGCGGGCGGTGGTCAACAACCTGGAGCACCAGTCGGTCCAGGGCGGGTCCACGCTGGCGCAGCAGTACGTGAAGAACGTGGAGATCCTCTCCTCGCCCAACCCGCAACAGGCGTTCGCCAGCGCGACCGCCGACACGATCGGCCGGAAGATCCGCGAGCTGCGGATGGCCGCGCGGGTCGAGCACACCATGTCCCGGGACCAGATCCTGGCCGGGTACCTGAACGCCGCGTTCTTCGGCAACCAGTCCTACGGCGTCGAGGTCGCCGCGGAGCGCTACTTCAGCACCTCAGCCGCCAAGCTCACGCTGCCCCAGGCGGCGATGCTGGCGGGCATCGTGGAGAATCCCAGCCAGTACAACCCGCTGGGCACCGCGCAGGACGTCCAGGCGACCCAGGAGCGGCGGAACACCGTGCTCGCCCGGATGGCCCAGCTGCATTACATCTCCGCGGCCACCGCCGCGGCGGCGGAGAAGACGAAGATCGCGCTGAACCCGTCGCAGCCTCAGTCCGGGTGCACCAGCAGGTCGGCGAGGTACGCCGGGTACCTGTGCGACTACGTGGTTGCGGTCATCCGCCACGACACGGCCTACAAGCAGGTCTGGAACAGGCTCAACGGCATCGGCGGGCTGACGATCACGACCACGCTCGATCCCGGTGACCAGCGCGCGGCCAACCGCGCGGTGAACTATGAGATGCCGCCGCCGCCGAACCCGGCCAACCCCGGGAAGAACGCGGATACCGAGGTGCTCATCCAGCCGGGGACCGGCAAGATACGGGCGATCGCCATCGACCGGCCGTACGGCACCGGGAAGCGGCACAACCTCGTGAACTACGCGGTGGGCCCGCAGTACGACGGTACCGGCGGCGTGCAGATCGGCTCCACCGGCAAGGTCTACGTCATGGTGACCGCGCTGCTGCAGGGCATACCGTTCGGGTACTCGAAGACGGTGGGCTACTCCGCCAGGGTCTCCGGCTACACCAACTGCAAAGGCCAGCCGGTGGGTACCCTGCTGCCCAACGGCCAGCTCGGATGGTCGCTGCACAACGACGAGAGCGAGCGGGGCGGCCATTACACGCTCTACACCGGCACCACCGCCTCGATAAACGTGTGGTTCGCCTATCTGGAGCAGAAGGTCGGTCTCTGTGACTCTGTCAAGACCGCCGCCCGGATGGGCCTGACCTGGCCGGACGGGAAGTCGCTGCTCAAGCCCGACCGCCGCGAGGGGCACCCCCTGAGCGCGGACAACGACCCGTCGTTCACCCTCGGCGCCGACGACGTCACCCCGCTGGGCGTCGCCGCGGCCGACGCGACCCTGCCGGCCCGCGGCATCTTCTGCAGCCCGATCGCGATCACCAAGATCGTGACCAACACCAGCCAGAACCTGCCGGTGGAATCGGCCAACTGCCGCCGTGTGCTGCCCGCGGTGATCGCGGACGCGGCCAACTACATCCTGCGGGGTGACCTGAATGGCCTGGGCACGGCCACGGCGGACAACATTCCGCGGCCGGCCGCGTCCAAGACGGGGACGGCGGACAACTACATGTCGGCGTTCTTCGTCGGGTACACCCCGACCCTGCTGGGTGCGGTCTGGGTGGGCAACCCCATTTCCCCGAAAGACCACCCGATGCTCGGCTACCCCGGGTCTTGTTACCGGACCGTGGGCTACTGCGTGGGCTCCATGTACGGCTCGGAGGCGCCCGGCAACACCTGGCAGTACACGTTCTTGCACGCGCCACTGGGCCCGCCGGTGAACTTCGTCCCGGTGCCGCAGTCCAGTCTGCTGTTCTCCATGGGCAACGGGATCGTCGCGCCCACGCAGCCGCACCACCACGGCGGGGGCGGCGGCGGCGGCCACCATGGGGGTCCGCCTACTCCTCCGCCTACCCCTCCGCCTACCCCTCCTCCCACCCCTCCGCCTGCCCCATAGCCCCGGGCGGCATGGCTAGCCGGCGAGCCTGCGGCGGACCTCGGCGGCGACCCTGGCGCCCTCGGCGCGGCCCGCGACCCGCGGGGTGAGGACCTTCATCACCTGGCCCATGCCGCGCGGGCTGTCCGCTCCGGTTTCCTCGATGGCGGCGGCCACCAGTTCGCCGAGTTCGGCGTCGGTGAGCGGGGCGGGCAGGTAGGTGCCCAGCACCGCGCCCTCCGCCACCTCGGCGGCCGCCTGCTCATCCCGGCCCGCCGCGGCGAACGCGTCGGCTGCCTCGCGGCGCCGTTTCGCCTCTCTCGTAAGCACGGCAAGCACCTCGTCGTCGCTGAGTTCCCGCGCGGACTTCCCGGCGACCTCCTCCTTCGACACGGACGTAAGCGCCATCCGCAAGGTGCGGACGGTGACCTCGTCCCGTGCCTTCATCGCGGCGGTCAGGTCGGCCCGGAGCCGGTCCTTCAGTGCAGCCATGGCCCTCATCTTGCCCGACGGGACCGGTACGGCAGGCGGACCATGGCCGGGCTCGCGGCCGCCGACCGCCGTCTTGCCTGGTCTTATGGCCTCTGGCCTGGGCACTTCGGCCGCGGCGTGTCATGGCACATGGCACCATTGGTGGATGCGAGCACCCTTGCGCGCCCTCACCGTCGCCGCCGTAGCGGGCGGTGCGGCGCTCGGCTACGGCAGCGTCCTGGAACGGAACTGGTTCGCCCTCCGCCGGGCCGAGGTACCGGTCCTGCCCGCGGGCGCGGAGCCGGTGCGGGTGCTCCACCTGTCCGACATCCACCTGACCCCGGGGCGGCACCGGCTGCTGTCGTGGCTGCGGTCCCTGGATGTGCTGGCCCCGGACCTGGTCGTGAACACCGGGGACTCGATCGCGCACGAGCGGGCCGTTCAGCCCCTGCTCGAGGCGCTGGGCCCGCTGCTGGACCGGCCCGGCGTCTTCGTCTACGGGTCGAACGACCTCTACTCGCCCATCCCTGCGAACCCGCTCCGCTACCTGTGGGACACCACCGCGGACAAGCACCACCGGCACGTCCCCGACCTGCCCTGGGAAGAGTTGGGGGCAGGCATGGCCGCGGCCGGGTGGATGGACGCGAACAACGCCCGTGGCCGGATCAAGGCCGGCGGGCTGGACATCGAGGTGGGCGGGGTGCATGACTCGCACATCGGCCGCGACCGCTACCAGGACATCGCCGGGCCCACCGATCCCACGGCGGACCTGCGGCTGGGCGTCCTGCATTCGCCGGAACCCGGCATCATGGACCGGTTCGCGGCCGACGGCTACGACCTGCTGATGGCCGGGCACACTCACGGCGGCCAGGTCCGCGTGCCCGGCTACGGGGCCCTCGTGACCAACTGTGGCATCGGCCCGGAACGGGCCAGCGGCCTGCACCGCCATCCCGCCGAGGGTGCCCAGGACCGGCCGTGGCTGCACGTCTCCGCCGGGCTCGGGACCTCGCCCTGGGCGCCGTTCCGGTTCGCCTGCCGGCCGGAGGCAAGCCTGCTCACGCTGGTTCCGCGCATCGGCTAGACTTCCGGGGGTTCCCGGGGCAAGGGCACTCGGGAGTCCACGCCGTTCAGGCGGCGGGGTGTGGCGCAGCTTGGCAGCGCGCTTCGTTCGGGACGAAGAGGCCGCCGGTTCAAATCCGGCCACCCCGACCAGTAATCCCAGGTAGACGGCTCGGCCATCCGCGAGGATGCCGGGCCGTTGATCGTTTGACCGTCGTTTGACCGTGAGATCCGGCGTCAAATTTCGTCAGATTTTGCTCTTGACCGTCACCGTTCAGGCCTCGATGTGACGCACCCAAGGCCCTGCTGGGCCTCGATGCGGCCAGCCGCGGTGCCTACGGGCTGGGTCCGCGCGGTCTTCGTGGTGGGCTTGCACGACGCGGCGTGGCGCTTGAGCCGAGCCTGGCTGCGGGCTGCCGGATGGAGCCGTTCGGGGCGGCTTGGACCCGTCCGGGAAGTCGAGCCTAGCGAGGTCCGCAGCGGTTCTCGTGCGGCGATGGGGTCGCACGGTGGGTCTCGCGTTAGCCGCTCGGCCCCGGAACGGTCCTGCGCAGGCCGTTGCATGGAGACGTTCGGCCGCAGCGCGGGCGGCTGAGGCCTGTGCCGCGTGGCGCTGGCGTCGCGCAACTCGGCCACGGCGATGGCAAGCTCAGCGAGCTTCGCGACGAGCATAAGCACCGCGGCCTGGTCCTTGTCTCCCACCGCCGCCGCAAGCCCGAGCAGCCGGGCGGTGGCCCGCAGCCTATTCCCGGCCGGTGTAGGCCGAGGGATGCGACCGAACCCGCAACGAGCCGCACGAGCGTAGCTGTCTGCTGCCTGCCGGAGTGTCCGGCTCCCCAGGACGTCAGCAGCGACATGCAGGGCATCAGCGGCAGCCCAGGCCGCGTCTGAAGCCGCCGACGGATCGGTGAAGGCGCACGACCGGATCGTGTGGGTAGCTCGCGCGGCAGTATTACTTGCGCCGTTCCAGATGTGGCGGCGTTCCTCGGCGCTCAGCCGGGCACCAGGACGCGAGTGCGGCGTTGATGCCGACCCCGTGGAGAGCCACCGTTGACGGAGCTTGGGCAGCGTAAGGTCGGCGGCCAGCTTCCCGCCGCCGAACCACACCGGCACGCCCTGGCCGTTCAGGTGGCCGGGCTTGGCCACCGCGTAACCGGTCACCTGGCCCGGGTCGCGCTGGCTGAACCGCTTCCGGACGAGGAGCCCGGCCGCCTCCAGCCGGGTGAAGAACTCATGCTCGCTGCTCGCGCCAGCGGCCGCCGTGTGGACTGCGCGCCGCAGCGTGGTGCGGGCTGGCTCCTCCCAGCCGCGCCGCCGGGCATGCTCGTTTTCCGCACGGGTCGGCCGACGTCCCGCTGTCCGGTCGCCCGGAGCGGTGACCCGCAGGCCGTACTGGCGCTCGACGGCCAGGCAGGCCTCGCGGACGCGGAAGTAGTCGTTCCAGATCCGCGGCTTAATCCCGTCCTGTCTTGCGAGCGTGGCAACAATGTGGACGTGATCCGGGGCGTGCCGGACCGCGATCCAGCGCACCGCCTCATCGTCGCCGACTCGCGCCAGTCCGGTCCGGTGCATGATATGTTCCGCGATCCGCGCCCACCGGCCATCGGAGAGAAACGGATCGCTCGGAGCGGCCCGGACGACGCAATGCCATACGGGCTTGTCGAACCCGCGCCGCCCGAGCGCAGCGAGCGGCTGATTCAATAATCCGTTGATACGCCGGAAGTCCCGCGTTCCGTCAGCGCGGAACGCTGGCTCCAATTCCGCCGGATCCCGCCAACCGGCGATCAGGTGCGGATCGAGATGTTCCTCGCACCGGCCAGGACCGTACAGGTACCAGATGAGCCCCGCGACCCGCGTCCCGCGGAGCACCTTCCCGATCAACGGAACGCTCCTCGCACAGTCACGGAATGCTCTGCCGAACCTGTTCCGCCGCGTCATCAAGTCGCCGGATCACCCGACTGCACATGTGCACCGCCGGGCCCAGATCCTCGGCGCGCTGACCTGTGGCATTCAGCCGTGTGACGGCCTGATTGAGGTTGACCCCGATCCGGCGCACCAGCCCAGTAGCCCGCATCAACTCAACCAGCGCATCCCTTAAAGGCGATCCAACTGGCACGGCCGAGCCACGGGCGGCCGTGAGCGCTGCCTCAGCAGCGAACGCTCCCTTGGCCAGCCCAACATGCCTGGCCGCATCGCTCAGATCAGCCAACTCCTCGTCAGTCAGGAAGAACTTCACCAGGTGCGGACGCGGAGTAGATTGACGCGACCGCCGCCTGGCCCGTCTTCGTGAATGATCCGCGTCGCTCTTCACGACCACCGCCCAGCCTGACCCATCCTGCTGACGCTCTCCGCCAGTATTGGCCACCCGACCGCGCCCGGTCGAGAGATATCGGTACCATTATGAATATCTTGCTCACCGTGGCGCCGATTTAATCTTAGAACGGCTGGAATAGTCAGCCTTCGAACCAGAGCGATTTCAAATGCTATCAGTCGGCAGCGTGTATCAATGAACGACAGCTACTTGAGCTCAGCCAACTCAACCAAGGCACCGTCACGCTCCTGGTGATCTCAGAGAAATGGGCTGGGACAGACGGCGTTGCTACCGGTAACTGATTCCTTCCCAGCACTGGCGGCTGTCGGTGGGGCGCAATACAGTGCGGTCGTGGCTGTGGCGGAGTTGGCGTACCGGTACCGGACGCCGTCTGCGGTCCGATACGAGGTGGGCCGGAGCGAGGTGCTGCTGGGCACCAGCGGCGGGGGGACCGAGGTGGGCCCGGAACTGCACCCGTATTTCTTCACAGGTTTCCTGGCCGAGCCCGGCCCGGCCGCGGCAGGGATGCTGGGTTGTGCGGCGGTGGCCCGGGCGCGGTATTACACCCCGGCTAGCGTGATCGCGGCGATCGTTGCCGATCCGGTGGTGACCAGCAATGGTGACCGGCTGCGGTTTGAGTCGTTCTCGGGCTGCTGTGGGGTGCATGCGCGGCTTGACCTCCTGCCGGATGCGCTGACCGGGCAGCCGGTCAGGTCTGGTTCCACGAATGTGGATTTCAACGAGGGGATGCGCGCCGCGCTTGGCGGGGCTGCGGTGAGCGGCCCGCTGCTGCTGAGTGTGGGCGCTGACGAGGTCGCGGTGAGGACCTTGGGGGCTTCGGTGACCGAGCGGAAGGTCACGCTGCCCGGGCGCTGGCTGAAGGGCTTCGGTGAGGTGCAGGCGCTGGCGAGGGATATGCGGCTGGTCGCTGAGTTGGTGGGCGCCGAGGCGCAGCGGTTCATCCGCGGCGTCCCGCGGAATGCGCGGCGGCCGCTGTGGGCGGTTCCGGCCGGGCGGGGACTGGCGCTGGCTGTCTCCTCGCAGCCCGGCGCGGCGTGTCTTGCCGGTCCGCACCGGCTGGCTGAGCTTGGGCCGCTGCTGCGGTTCGCCCGCGGCCTGCGGGTCTACGGGCCGCCGGTGGGCGCCCTGTCGCTGCCCGTGCCGAGTGCCTGGGAGCTGGACTTGGGCGCGGCCCGGTTCACGCTGACGGTGAGCCCGGAAAAGTACCGTGGGTTCTCCGGTGAGGGCGCCCTGCTGGGTCTGCTCGCGGACGCGGAGGCTGCGGCCGACGCCGATCTGATCAGCGTTCTGCTGGCTTGGGATCCGCGTATCGACGCCGGCCGCCTGTCGGCTGAGGCTGGCTTGCCGGCCGGGCGGGTCACCGCCGCGCTCGGTTACCTGGCGGCGTCTGGCCGGGTCGGCTATGACCTTGCCGAGGAGGCGTTCTTCCACCGCGAACTGCCGTTCGGTGCGGCGCTGGAGACGATGCACCCGCGGCTGGTCGGCGCCCGCGAGCTAATGTCGGCAGGGTCGGTGACTCTGGCTGCCGACGGCGCCGGGGCGGTGGTGCGCAGCGGTGGTGTCGAGCACCGGGTCACCTTCACTCAGCCGCACGACACCTGCACCTGTCCGTGGTGGGGCAAGTACCGCGGCACCCGGGGGCCGTGCAAGCACGTGCTCGCCGCCAGGGTGGCGGCAGGGCGGGCCAATGACGCCCGGCCTGGATCGGTAGCGGCCGGGTCTGCCGGCGACGTGCCGGGCCGGGCAGCGGCCCGGCCGTGAGCGTCGACCCGGCGCTGCTCAGCGACGCGATCAAGCGGAACGACCCCGCCGGGGTGCGGGAGCTGCTGCGGCAAGCAACCGAGGCGGACCGCCGGGCATGCGCCGAAGCCCTTCGGGCGCTGCTGCGCGGCCCCGAGTTGGCGATACCCGCGCCGGTCATATTGGCGAGCATGGCGGACGTCCAGAGTTTCGTGCTCGCACGCATGACAGACCCTGGCCACGGACACGCGGACCCTTCTGCTGAGGAACGAGAACGTGACGAGTGGCACCGGATCCGGGGAGGCGCCGCCTTCCTCGCGGCGGCCTTGGGCCTGGCTCGAGGGGCCGCCGCGGCGCACCGTGCCGCGGACGATCACCCGTCGTACCGTCACCGGCCATCCGCAGCGGATCTCGATGCGATCGCAGGAGTTCTGGCTGACCGTCATCCGGAATGGCTCGCCGACTTCGTCAACCGGCGCCTGCGTGCCGAATTCGAGCTCGGTCTCAGGGCCTGGCCGCTCGCCCGCCGCCTGGTCCGGCTCGGGGCCATCGCCCGGCCGGTGGTCCCCGGGTATGCGACCAAGTTCCCATCCGCCATCGGCGAACCCACGTGGGCCTACGGGGGCGAGAGGCGGTGGGTCGTCAACCCCTATGACGGGCTGCTCGCCGACCCAGGCCTGCTCGAAGACGAGGTGTGGCGGCTGTTCACCGTGCCTGATGCGGCATGGCGGCTGGACGAGGACTGGGCAGAGGCCCTGGCGCGGCTCGCCGCAGAAGGCCACCTTGACCGTGACCGGCTGATCGACGCCGCGCTGGACGCCTTCACCAGGGACTTCGCGCCGAACCGCGTCGGCTGGTATGCGCTCTTCCACGACCGGATGAACCCCTCGGTGGATGAGATGGCCGCCAGGACAGGCAGGTACCTGGGCCTGCTCACCGTCAGCGCTAAGCCGGGCGTGACGCTGGGCCAGCGCGCGGCGGGCCAGCTCGCCGATGCTGGGCTGCTGGCGGCCGATCAGCTCCTCGACGTGTCGCCTCCGGCGCTGTTGTTCCCGCAGAAGAGCGTCGCCGTCGCGCAGCTGAAACTGATCGGCAAGATCGCCACCAAGCAGCCAGAAGCCCGGGGGCGTGCGATGGCGACCGCGGCACAGGCGTTCGCCCACCAGCGAGACGACGTCCAGGAAGCCGCCCTCGCCCTGATCCGCAAACACGGCATCCCGGGCGAGCCAGAGCTGGCGGCGATCAAGGCGCTGGCCGGCGCGCTGTCCCCGAGCCTGGCCGGCGACGCGGCCGCGCTTGGCCTGGGGCCCGCGCCCGCCTCCGCGGTGGCGGGTGGGCCAGGCGCGGCGCGGCATGAGCGGGATGCGGCACCGGCCGCCGAACTCGGCGAGCTGGAGCGGCGCATCAGTGCGCTGCCAGCCAGCTCCGCGGCTGGGCTGCGGGCCGCCCTGGCGGCGGCACGCCGCGGCGAGGTGCCCGGCCCCGCGCAGGCCGGGCCGTCGGCCGGCCCGGCGCTGCCGCCGCCGCTTGATGACCCCGAGGAACTCGTTCAGCTGCTGACCCAGCTGATGGAGGACGCCTCCGACCCCCTCGCCGTCGAGCGCGCCATGGCCGGTGCCGTCCGGCTCGCGGCGCTGCCCGCACGCGACCGGTCCCGGCTGGCCGGCCCACTGCTCCAGCGCGCCGAGAAGCGGGCGCGAGAAGATTACAACGGCCCCTTCAGCGGCCGCGAGATCACCGCCGACATGGCCTGCCTAGCCCTGGCCTGGGGAGCGGGCTGGCCGGTCCCCACCGAACGCTCCAGGCGCGGCTGGGGCAGCGAAGACCAGGAGACGGTCCGCCGCACCGGTGAGGCCAAAACGATGGCCGGAATCCTCACCGCCCGCATCTGGGAGGCCTGCACACTGGTCAGCAGCGGCCGCCCGGTGCGCCTGCTGGCGGAACCAGAGTTCGAGCGCGGCGCGATCACCACCGGCCGGCTGCTTGACCGTCTCGCGTACTGGCCCGCCAGCCGCCGGAACGTCCGGCCGCCCCGGTATGACCTGGAGGTCGCGTTGCTGCGGCTGGCACGCGGGGCCAGCGACGAGTTCTGGTCCGCATGGGCCCAGATGCAGCCGGCGACAGTGCAGGCCGCACGGCGGGCCTATGGCGCCGGGCTCGCCCCGCTCAGTTTTGAGCCGGTCGTCGGCGAGCCGGACCCGTGGCACCCGCGTTCGGTCGACTACGGCGACGGATACCCGCACGTGCTCGCCCGCATCACCGGGCCATCCGCCGATACCGCCGGACACGCCGGGTCACATAGCTGGCGGCTGCTCACCGCGCTGGCCAGCCCGCTGCGTGACTACCCCAAGGTGTACGCCGAGCGGTACCTGAATACCCACTACGACCCGGTCGTCGCGGCCTGGCCGCTGCTGTGCCCATGGCAGCCCGAGCTCGCCGCAGCGCACCTGCTCCGGCCGCTGTCTGACGGGCTCAAAGCCGGGCCTTCCCCGGCGGCCACGGCGGCAGGATGCCTGGCCAGCCCAGGGCAAGCACTCGGAACGATCGGTCACCTCGCCCTGGTCACCGGCCTCGCCTCGGCAGAGCCATCCGCCCGGATCGCCGCCGCCCAGACCTGGGCCCAAGCCTCGCTGAATGGCCGGCTCGACCCCACCCTGGCAGCAAGCGCCATCGTCACCGGAATTAGCGGCGGAGCGTTCAAGCTGAACCGGATCGCCAACGGGCTACATCATGCCTCGCACGGCCCTCTCGCCGGATACCGGGTCATCGAAACCGTATTCGCCGCCGCCGACGCCCTGATTGCGGCCAAGCCCGCCAACCTGCACCTGCTATTCGAGCTTGCCGCCCGGATCGGCGCCACCACCGGCAAGCCAGAACTACCCGCGGCTATCACCGGGCTCGCCGGCCAGAAGGCCACCAGCCGGCTTGTCACCGAAGCCCGGCGCCTCGCAAACAACCGCAGCAGCGCAACGCCAGACCGTGGCCAGGTAATCACGCAGGCACTAGCCGCGCTGACCGCGTACGCGGAACTGTAGTGAGGCGACTCCCAGGCCGGTCGCCCGACTTCAGCGCTGGAGCCTGGGAGCATGAAGCCGTGGCGCACCAGATGGGCCTTCTCGGGCGATCCAGCGGTGGTGCTACGAATACCGGTGACGTAAGCCGGTTACATGATTGGCGGTCAGGGCACTTGGACCTCTGCCCATACCGCTTTGCCGTCCCAGCCAGGTGACGTGTCGCAACCCCAGCGCTCGCACAAGGCCTCGACCAGCATGAGCCCGCGGCCGCTCTCGTCATCGGGACCAGCTGCTGCAGCCACGGGCATACGGGGATCTTGGTCCCAGACTTCGATGAGGACGTGCGCCCGGTTGGACAACAGCCTCAGATGTACGCATGGAAGACCTGTCTTCGCGTTGTACTTGGGGCGACCATCCGGGCCGGTGGAGGCGCGGACGGCGTTGGTCACCAGTTCGGAGACGACGAGTTCGGCGCTGTCGGCGACGGACGGTAGGTCCCACTCGTACATCACGTTGCGGGCGTGGAGGCGAGCACACGCGACGCCGGATGGTAAGGCTCCGAGGACCAGCGAGGTCTGTAGTGGCAGGGACGCTTGGATCTGGCCCGCGTGCTGGCCCGTCATGACGGCTCATCCGTCGTGTGTGGAGGCAGGACCGACGCCGGGGCATTGCCCGGTGGGCTTCCATCTCGCGACAGAGGAGCGCCCACGCTTTCAGCGCCGGTCCTGCGGTTGTGCCCGCGCCCTGACCTGAACCGTCTGCCGATGACGCGGTCGCCTGCCTTGCGTGCGGGCTGCGCAGGCCAGCGGCAGATTCCTGACCCTTGAACGCCTTTCAGATCCGCCGACACCGCACAGCCTCCTGCCTGCCGTGTGCCAGGCCGCTATGCTGCCTGGCACAGCTTCGTGCTCGCACAGATGTAACTTACACCGTGTGAGTTACACCGTGTAAGACTTGGAGGACACGAATGCCTGGCGGCGCGTATCGCAGCCCCACGGTGCGCCACAAGCGGCTGACGGCCGAGCTGCGCCGCCTGCGTGCCGAGTCCGGGCTGACCCGCGACGATGTCGCATCCCGGCTGGAGTGGCACCCGACGAAGGTCACCCGGATCGAGACCGGGCAGTGGACCCGTCTCAACCCGCGCGACGTGCGTGACCTGCTCGACATCTACGGCGTCGACGACCCAGAGCAGCGGGAGGCGCTGGTTCAGCTCGCCCGTGAGTCGCGGCAGAAGGGCTGGTGGCACTCGTACGGCGACGTGCTGCCCAGCGAGTACAGCCACTTCATCGGCCTGGAGGCCGAGGCTGCGTCGGTGCGGACCTATCAGCAGGTGCTCGTGCCGGGGCTGCTGCAGACCGAGGACTACGCCCGTGCCGTCATCCGCGCCTTCCGGCCGCATGACGACGCCGAGGGCACCGACCGACGCGTGGCGGTGCGGCACCAGCGCCAGCAACGGGTCACCGAAGACCGCTCCCTCCAGCTCTCGGCAGTCCTGGGTGAGGGCGTGGTCCACCAGCTCGTCGGCGACCGTGCGATAACCGCTGCCCAGCTTCGGTTCCTAGCCGGGACCAACGACCTGCCCAACGTCATGATCCAGGTCTTGCCGTACACCGCTGGCGCACATGGGGCCATGATCGGGTCCTTCGAGATCCTCGGCTTCCCGGAGCCCATCGACCCGGACGTGGTGTACCTGGAGAACATGGCCAGCGCGCTATTCCTGGAGGAACCCGAGGACATCAACCGCTACGTCCAGGTGTTCGATTACCTCCGCGCCACCGCCCTGAGCCCGCAGGCCACGAGCGATATGCTCGCAGCAGCGGCAGAGGAGTTGGCGTGACCAGCATCAGAAGGGAGCGCGGGGAGCCAGGCACCGACCTGTCCCGTGCGCTTTGGCGAAAGAGCACCTACAGCGGCGGCAATGGTAGCTGCGTCGAGATAGCCGACCTGGGCACCGCGACCGCTGTGCGGGATTCCAAGGACCGGACCGGGCCGAAGCTGGTCTTCGCCGCTGACGAGTGGCGCAGCTTCGTCGACACCATCAAGGCCGGCAAGCACAGCCTCTAGCGGCTGCGGCGGCGGCGCGGCCTGCTCACCACAGCCCGGTCACGGATTCGGGTGAAGGCGTCCAGCGTGGAGTCGTCCGCGTCCGGCAGCGTAACGGCACAGTCGGATATCAGAACTGCCCGAATGCCTGTAGTTGATCATCGTCGCCCAGGCGGCGGCTGTCCCCTTTGCTGACGCTTTAGGACGATCGCCGAGAGCCGATCTTGCAGCTATCGGGGCGTCGGCCCGTTGTTGATC
>Ga0207684_10000548_pt1 | contig 46219 bp, 41 predicted proteins | sample KBSK5501metaG_FD_184342 | JGI IMG/M metagenome (GOLD analysis project Ga0207684, IMG submission 184342) | Corn, switchgrass and miscanthus rhizosphere microbial communities from Kellogg Biological Station, Michigan, USA - KBS K5-50-1 metaG... | ecosystem: Host-associated > Plants > Roots >... | reverse complement strand
GGCGTGCGAATCGGATAGCCGCCACCGCGGCCCTCGCCGAGCGGTGTCACCGACTGGGCGCCGACCTCGATCTCGGTGGACAGCCGGAGCTGGCCGTCCTGGATGAGACCGACTTTGGCGGTCGTGCCACCCATGTCGAACGACATGACGTTGCGGTAGCCGTACGGCGCCGCGATGGCGCCGGCGGCGATCACGCCGGCCGCCGGCCCCGACTCCACCATATAGACGGGGCGCGCCTTGGCCGAGGCGGACGTCATCACGCCGCCGTTGGACTGCATCACGTAGAAGGGCGCCACGGCGCCCAGCGCGTGCAGACGGGACTCGAGCGCGTCCACGTAGCGGGAGACGATCGGCATCACCGCAGCGTTCACCGCCGTGGTGCTGGCGCGCAGGTACTCGCGATACTCCGGGCACACGTCCGACGACACGGAGAGGTAGGCGGCCGGTATTTCCTCGCGCAGGACGGCGGCGACGGCGCGCTCGTGCGCGGCATTCAGGTAGGAGTGCAGGAGGCAGACGACGACGGCCTCCACGCCCTCGTGCCGCAGCCGGCGCGCCGCCTCGCGCACCTCGTCGAGGTCGAGAGGCGTCAGCACGCGTCCCTCGTGGTCGAGGCGTTCAGTCACCTCGAGACTGAAGCGGCGCGGCACGAGGGGCAGCGGCTTTTGTAGATGCACGTCGTAGAGGCGCGAGCGGATCTGGCGGCCGATCTCGAGGATGTCGCGGAAGCCCCGCGTCACCAGCATGCCGACCCGAGCCGTCTTGCCCTCGATGATCGCGTTCGTCGCGACCGTCGTGGCGTGGACCACGGCGGCCACGTCGCCGCCATTCGCCTGGCACTCGGCGAGGCCGCGCTCGAGCGCGGTCATGAATCCCTGCGCCGGGTCTTCCGGAGTCGTGAGCACCTTGACGACGCGGATGGCGCCGGTCTCGCCGTCGACCAGCGCGGCGTCGGTGAAGGTGCCGCCGATGTCGATGCCGATCCGCAGCGCGCGCATCAGGCTCGCCGCGCGCGCTCGGCGGCGGTGGCGGCGGCGTCGAGCGCGCGCGTCGCGGGATCCACGACGACGCCGTAGACGGCACGAGCACGCTCGGCCGAGATCTTGCCGAGAGCGACGTCGAGGACGACGTGTTCGGCGGGGCGCTCGAGCGCCGATCGAGTGCCGCCGCCGCCCGGCGTCTGCACGCTGACCACGTCGTTCGCAGCCAGCTGGAAGGTGATCTTCGACGGAAGCTCGCGCGCGCCCGGCGTCTCCGGGTTCAGGATGTACTTGGCCGGTCGCGCGGCCTCACCGCCGAACAGTCCCCACGGCGCGAAGCGCGCCTTGTCCGAAAGGATCGAGAAGCTCGGCGCGTGGCCGGGGAACGAGTAGTCGCGCCGCACGCCGAGGCCGCCGCGGTGGCGGCCGCCGCCCTCGGAATTTTCGATGAGCTCGTAGCGCAGGATGCGCACCGGATAGTTCGCTTCGGTTTCCTCGACCGGCGCGTTCTCGGTGTTCTGGAAGTGCGCCTGGACGGCGTCCATGCCGTCCGTGGTGAGCGTGGCGCCGTAGCCGCCGGCGATGGTCTCGTAGTAGGTGAAGTATTCGCCGCTCGCCGGGTTCATGCCGCCGAAGGCGATGTTGCAGACGCAGCCCTTGGTTCCGGCGACCACCCGGTCCGGTAACGCAGGCGCCAGCGCGCGGAAGAGCAGGTCGCAGAGCTGCATGGCGATCTCCCACCCGGCGGCGACGGCCGCCGGGTGCTGCGCGTGGACGACCGAGCCGGGACGGCTGCGAATGTCGATCAGCCGATAGAAGCCGTCGTTGACGGGAATATCGGGGTCGATGAGGCACTTCAGCACGTACACGACTCCCGAGTAGGTCTGCGACGACGTGGCATTCGTCGGAGACTTTCGTTGGTCGTCGCAGCCCGTGAGATCGACGGACACGCGGCCCTGCTCGATCATCACGGTGGCGGTCAGCTTGACCGGCTCGTCGGTGACGCCGTCGCCGTCCATGAGCATCTCGGCGGAGAAGCGACCGTCCGGAAACTCGGCGAACGCCGCCCGGGTGCGCCGCTCGGTGTAGCTCAGCAGCTCCTCGAGGTAATGCGTCAGCGTCGCCGCGCCGTGCTGGGCGACGAGCGCCTCGATGCGCTGGGCGCCCAGGCGATTGGCGGCCGTCTGCGCGCGGAAGTCGCCGGAGATCTCGCGCGTGCCGCGGAAGTTGGAGCGGATGAGCGCGAAGATGTCGGGATCGATCTGACCACCCTTGACGAACCGCACGGGCGGGATGACGAGCCCCTCCTGGTAGATCTCGCTCGACACCCCGATGCTGCCCGGAGCGCCCCCGCCCACGTCCACGTGATGCGCGATGTTGGCCACGTAGCCCAGCAGCACGCCGTCGTGGAAGACCGGCGTGATGAGCGTGATGTCGTTCAAGTGCACGCCGCCCAGGTAGGGATCATTGATCAGGATGCCGTCGCCCGGCGCCAGCCGTTCTCGACCGTAGGTGCGGACGGCGCGCGGCACGATGTGGGCGAGCGAGCCTAAGTGGGACGGCTGGGCGAAGGCCTGAGCGATGGTACGCAGCCCGGCATCGAAGAATGCACAGGAGAAATCACCACGGGTCTTGATGTTGGTCGAATACGCCGCTCTTCGCAGCGTGGCGCCCATCTCCTCGGTGATGGCGAGCAGCGCGTTGCGAATGACCTCGAAGCGGACCGGATCGGGTGGAGTCACAGGCCCTATCATGGCCCAATTTGATAGCATAACGACCCACTGGAGGTCGCCATGCCACGGATCTCACTTCGCCTCGTCACTGTCGCCGTGCTCGTCGTAGCTTCTCTCGCCGGGTCGCGTACGGCGCCGGCTCAGTCGAAAGTCACCGAGGTCCTCATCGGCTCGGTGCTGCCGCTCACCGGCAACTTCGCCAGCCTCGGACAGCAGTATCTCTGGGCGGCGCAGACGGCGGAAGACATCGTCAACAACGACTACGACATCCAGGTGCCGCTGGGGCCGGGCAAAGGCTTTCCCGGGCTCGGTGGCGCCACCATGAAGATGATCGTGCGCGACGATCAGAGCCGCGGCGAGCAGGCGCGGACGATCGTCGAGCAGTTGATCTCGGTGAACAAGGTCCACTGGATCAACGGCGAGGGCACGAGCGGGATCACGTCGCTCATCCAGCCCGTCGTCGAGAGCGCCGGCATCCCGCTGTCGTGCCATCCGTGCGCGTCGCCCACGCTGACGGAGAAGAGCCTGAAGTGGTTCTTCCGCACCGGCCCCAACGACAAGACGATGGTGGCCAGCGTCTTCTCCTTCCTCAAGGAGTGGCCGGAGAAGGGCGGGCCCAAGGACCTCAAGACGATCGCGCTCTTCACCTGCGACAACCTCTTCTGCCAGGACAACCGCAAGGTCGCCACCGACCTGGCGCCGAAGGCCGGCTTCAAGATCGTGCTCGACCTGACGACGAAGACGGGCGCGACCACGCTGGCCTCCGAGGTGCAGCGCCTGCAAGGCGCCAACGCCGACGTGCTCTTCGCCGTGCAGTATCCGGCGGAGACGGTCGTGTTCGAGAACGACTCCAAGCGCGCGGGGTACATGCCGAAGGTGATCGCCACCAGCAACGGCGCCTATTCCGACGAGACATGGCTGCAGGCGCAGAAGAAGACGAACGGCGCCGCCGGCTGGCTGGGGCGCGATCCGACGGCCATCGACCTCGCGCACGAGCGTCCGGCGTGGAAAAAGGTCAACGAGATCTACAAAAAATACAGCCGCGGCCAGAACATGGGCGAGCTGGCGATGCGCGAGATCACCGGCCTGCTCTGGATGGCCGACGTCATCAACCGCGCCAAGTCGGTCGAGCCTGCCGCGCTTCAGAAAGCTGCCAACGAGACGAACATGAGCCCTGAGCAGCTCATCATCGACTACAAGGGCATCAAGTTCGAGAACGGCCAGAACGTGCTGGCGACGGGCGTGGTGACGCAGGTGGGTTGGGACGGCGAAAAGCACACGCTGTGGCCGTGGGATCTGGCGGCCAAGGCGAACTTCAAGCCGATCTTCCCGAGCCCGAGCTGGCAGGAGCGCGAAAGCAAGCCCAAGCCGGCCAACTGAGCGACGCGATCGCATGACCGAGCTCGCCCAGGCCGTCGTCAACGGCCTGCAGATGGGGTTTCTCTACGCCCTCGTGGCCGTGGGGCTCACGATCATCTGGGGCCTCATGGAGATGATCAACTTCGCTCACGGCGAATTTCTGATGCTGGGCATGTTCGGCGCGTGGTGGCTGAGCGCCACCCTCGGTCTCGATCCGCTGCTGGCGATCGTGCCGATCGCGCTGGTGATGTACGTGTTCGGCGTGCTCGTCTACCGCCATCTCATGCGCCGCGTGCAGGGGGGCGATCCCTTCACGCAGATCTTCGCCACCATCGGTCTGCTCTTCCTGCTGCAGAACGCCGTCGTCGCCGGCTTCACCAGTGACTATCGATTCGTGAACGATACGCTGCTGCAGCGCCTCGGCGGCGCCAGGCTCAACGTGCTCGGCCTCACGTTTGCCGTGCCGCTGCTGCTTGCTGCCGGGCTGGCGCTCCTGCTCTTCCTGCTCCTCTATCTCCTGATCGACCGCACGGAGTTCGGTCTGGCGCTGCAGGCCACCAGCGAGGACCGCGACGCCGCGCGGCTGGTGGGCATCCGGCCGCAGCGCATGTTCGCGATGGCGTGGGGACTCGGCGCCGCGCTCGTCGCCATCGCCGGCGCAATCCTCGTCAACTTCTTCTCCGTGTATCCTCAAGTCGGGTTGCAGTTCACCGTGCTGGCCTACGCCATCGTCGCGCTCGGCGGCTTCGGCTCCATCCTCGGCACGCTGTTCGCGGCGCTCCTGGTCGGCGTCATTCAAAGCGTGACGGTCGTGTACCTGCCGCCCGCCTTCAAGGACGCGTTCGTGTTCGCCTCCTATCTCCTGATCGGCCTGTTCCGGCCGCAGGGCCTGTTCGGGCGGTTCTGACGTGGCGCGGACCGCGCTGGTGATCGGTGCGCTGGCGGCGATCGTCTATCCGATTCCGCTGCAGCTGCAGGGGACGACCTACTATCAGACGGTCGGCTTCCTGGTGCTCCTCAACGCCATGCTCGGCATCGGCTGGAACGTGATCGGGGGCTGGGCGGGCCAGTTCGACTTCGGACCACAGGTGTTTTTTGGGATCGGCGCCTACACGGCCGCGCTGCTCTACGTGAAGCTGGGCGTCGATGCGTGGCTCGGCCTGGTGGGCGGCGTGGCGGTCGCCGCCGTCGTGTGCGCCGTGCTGACGTATCCGCTCACCCGCCTGCGCGGCCACTACTTCGCCATCTCCACGGTGGCCATCTGGATGATCGTCCAGCCCATCGGCTCGACGTGGGAGTACATCGGCGCCGCGCAGGGCCTCTTCATCCCGGTGAAGACGCACAGCACCATCGTGGGCGCAGCCCTCGCGCTGCAGTTCTCGGGACCGACGAAGGCGCTCGGCTACTATTATTCCGCGCTCGCGCTCTTCGCCGTCACGCTGGCGCTCATGGCCTGGGTCGAACGCTCGAAACTGGGTTTCTACTTTCGCGCCATCCGCGACGATCAGGAGGCCGCCGAGGGCATCGGCATCGACAGCCGCCTCTACAAGGTGATCGCGCGCAGCATCACGGCCGCCGTGTTCGCGGGCGGCGGCGTGCTCTATGCGTTTTGGGCGCTGTCGGTCTTTCCCGAGCAGGTGTTCGAGCTCAACTGGAGCACGCTGCCGATCATGGCCACGGTGGTGGGCGGCATCGGTCGGCTGTGGGGCCCGGTGTTGGGCGCGGCCATCTTGATCCCGATCTCGCAGATCATGAGCACGATGCTCGGCACCGGGCCGCTCGCCGGCCGCGGGATCGACCTGATCGTCTACGGCCTCATCATCGTCGTGATCGCGGCCTTCCGTCCGACGGGGTTGCTCTCGCTGCCGTGGGCGCGCTGGGTCCGTCTCGAGCGGCCGGCTGCCGCCTAGCGCATGGCCACCCTGCTGCGTCTCGAGTCCTCCACGAAGAGCTTCGGTGGCCTGCTCGCCAATCGCGACGTGTCGCTGGCGATCGAGGCGGGGGAAATCGTGGGTCTCATCGGCCCCAACGGCGCCGGCAAGACGACGCTGTTCAACTGCATCACCGGCTACATGCATCCGGACGCCGGCCGCATCGTCTTCGACGGTCACGACATCACCCACACGCGGCCCGAGCGCATCTGCCATGCGGGCGTGGCGCGCACGTGGCAGGTGGTGCGCGCCTTCGGCCGCATGACGGCGCTGGAGAACGTGGTGTGCGGCGCGCTGCAGCGCACCAACCGCATCGCCGAGGCGCGCGCTCGCGCGCGCGAGCTGCTGGAATTCACCGAGCTGCACGGCCGCGGCGACATGCCGGCGGCCACGCTGACGCTGGCCGACAAGAAACGCCTGGAGATCGCCCGCGCGCTGGCCACGCGCCCCAAGCTCCTGCTGCTCGACGAGGCGATGTCCGGCCTCACGCCCATCGAGACCGCCGCCGCCGTGACGCTGGTCCGTCGCATCCATGACGAGATGGCCGTCACCATCTGCGTGGTGGAGCACGTGATGGAGGTCGTCATGCCGCTGTCCCATCGCGTGGTCGTCCTGGATTACGGCGTGAAGATCGCCGACGGCGCTCCCGACGCCGTGGTCCGCGACGAGCAGGTCATTCGCGCCTACCTCGGCGAGCGCCGTGCCCACCGCTAGCCTGCTCGAAGTCCGCGACGTCCACGTCGCCTACGGCGCCGGCGTGCGCGCGCTGCAGGGGGTGTCGCTGCGCGTGCAGCCCGGCGAGGTCGTCGCGCTCATCGGCGCCAATGGCGCCGGCAAGACCACGCTCTTGAAGGCCATCGCCGGCCTCGTGCAGCCGCAGGCGGGCGAGGTGACCTTCGATGGCCAACCCATCGGCGCCGTGGACGCGGCCGACCGCGTGAAGCTCGGCGTGGCGCTCGTGCCCGAGGGCCGCCGCCTGTTCAGCCGGCTGAGCGTCGCCGAAAATCTGACGCTGGGCAGCTACAGCAATGGCGACCCCGCCCACCGGCGCCAGATGGTCGAGCGTATCCACACGCTGTTTCCCGTCCTGCGCGAGCGGACGCGGCAGCGGGCGGGGACGCTGAGCGGCGGCGAGGCCCAGATGCTGGCGATCGCCCGCGCGCTCATGTCACGACCACGCTTCCTCATGCTCGACGAGCCGAGCCTGGGGATCATGCCGCGGCTCGTCGACCAGGTCATGGACTCGCTGCGTCGGCTGCACGAGAGCGAAGGGCTCACGATGTTCCTCGTCGAGCAAAACGTGCCCGCCGCCCTCGATCTCGCCGACCGCGGCTACGTGCTCCAGACGGGACGCGTGGTGCTCGAAGGGAGAAGTGAGGAGCTGCGGGGGAGCGATCTCGTGCGCAAGGCGTACCTGGGAATGTGAGGAGACCAGCGATGCAGTTCGGTATGTGCGTCATGGCGGACGTCGACGAGATCGGGTTCTTCAAGCACGCCGAGGATCTGGGCTACGACTCGGTCTGGGTCACCGATAGCCAGATGATCTTTTCGGATTGCTACGCCGTGCTGGCCCTGGCGGCACAGCGGACCGGCCGGATCCGCCTCGGGCCGGGCACGGCCATCTGCGGCACGCGCATCGCTCCTGTGCACGTGGCGGCGATGGCCACGCTGAACAAGCTGGCGCCGGGCCGCGTGCACCTGGGTATCGGCACCGGCAACACGGCGATGCGGACGATGGGCCAGCGACCGATGCGCATCGCGCAGTACGACGAGTACCTCCGCGTGCTGGCCGCGCTGCTGCGCGGGGAAACGGTGGATTACCGCTACCACGACCGCGTCCGTCCCATCCGGATGCTGACCGACAACAAGAAATATCTCGGGCTCGAGCCGAAGATTCCGCTCTACGTCTCGGGCTTCGGTCCGCGCGCGATGGAGCTTGCCGGCACGCATGGCGACGGGCTCGTCTTCGCCATTCCGCCTCGCGGCGTCGCCGTCGCCGAGGCGCTTGGCCACGCACGCGACGGGGCCGCGCGCGCGGGCCGAGCGCTCGACGGCTTTCGCAGCTGCGCGCTGACCAACGTGGCGCTCCTCGAGCCGGGCGAGCCCGTCGATTCCCCGCGCGTCGTCCGCACGGTCGGCCCGAACGTCATGGCGTCCGTCTACTACTTCTATGATGAGGTGCAGGAACGGGGCATCGAGCCTCCGGAGTTCCTGCGTCCGATCTGGAAGCGCTACTGCGCGCTCGTGGAGGAGACGCCCACCGAGCACCGCCATTTCCGCACGCACGAGTTCCACTACACCTATCTGCACCCGGGGGAAGCCGAGCTGATCGACGCCAGCCTCATCCGCGCCACCTGTCTGGTCGGCACGGCCGACGCGTTGGTCGAGCAGATCCGCGAGCTCGAGCGTCAGGGACTTCAGGAATTGATGTTCGCCATCGGCGTCGACGAGAAATGGCGCGTGGCCGAGGCATTCGCGCGCGGCGTCATCGCGCGCCTGTAACGCCTCGGCACATGGGACCTTAGTCCCAGTAGCGCTTTCCTCGCCAGTCGGTCGATCTTCGAACGCGTCGGGGGAGGCGGAGGATGTCTGACGGGGCGAAGCTTGATTCTCGGCTCGATCTTCTCCTGCGGCTCGTCGAGAGCATCACGGCCTCGCCTGATCTCGATCAGGTGCTCGACAACGTCGTGCGCTCCGCGATCAGTCTCGTGGACGGGTCGCGATCAACCGTGTGGATCGTCGAGGGCTCACGGCTCGTGGCGCGCGCTCGGGTCGAGCCCCCGCCTCGGTCGAACGTGCCCGGCCGGCTCGCCTTCAAGCTCGGTGAGGGGCTCCCCGGGCACGCCGCGCTCGAGCGGCGGACGCTGCTGGTGCCCGATGTGCTCGCCGACCCGCGCACGGCCAACCGTCCCTTTCACGAGGCCGAGGGCCTACGCGCGTGCGCGGTCATTCCGCTCATCTCTCACGGCCGGCTGCTCGGGGTCCTCGAGCTGCTGACCTCGTGTGCCGCCGACCTCGGACCCACCGAGATGGAGATGCTCACGGCCTTCGCCGGTCACGCATCGATCGCGATCGAGAGCGCCCGGCTGTACGCCGACGCCGAACGCCGCCGCCGCGAGGCGGAGACTCTGGCCGAGATCGCGCGCGACCTCACCGACCAGCACGATGTCGACGCGATCCTCTCGCGCATCGCCCGGGGCGCCCACGCCCTCTGCGGCGGCGACGTGACGAGCCTGGCGCTGCGTGACACCGACGGCTCATTCCTCGCCCGATTCATGCTCGGTGAGCGCAGCGACGCCTACCGGAACTTTCGCGTCTTCCCCGGCCTGGGCATCGGTGGCCGCGCGGCGGTCGAGGGGCGACCGATACGGGCCGACGAACGCGTCGAGTGGCCGCCGATGCCGCCGGAGTACGCCGCCGCCATCGACGCCGAGGGCATGCAGAGCGCGTTGGTTGTCCCCATCGTGGTGGACCGAAGGATCGACGGACTGCTCTACGCGTGCAGTCGATCCCCACACTCGTTCACCACGGCCGACGAGACCCTGCTCGTCCGGCTGGCGGACCACGCGGCCGCTGCCATCAATACGGCGCACCTCTTCGCCGCCGAGCGGGCGGCTCGCAGCGAGGCCGAGAACCTCGTCGACACGCTCGACGCGATCATCCTCGACGCCGATGCCGAGACGTTTCAGATCTCCTTCGTCAACAAGCGAGCCGAGGCCATCCTCGGGTACCCGGTCGAGGCGTGGTACGCCGATCCGCAGTTCTGGGTGCATCATGTGCATCCCGACGATCGGGACACGGCTGCTGCCGACTGCAGCGCGGCGATCGCCGACGGTCGTGATCATGTTCTGCAGTATCGGATGCTGGCCGCCGACGGCCGCGTGGTGTGGATGCACGACATGGTTCGAATCCTGCCCGGCGGGCCGAGCGGTCGCCGTCAGCTCCGCGCGGTGATGGTCGACATCACGGAGCGCAAGCAAGCCGAGGCACTGCTCGCCGGTGAGCGCGAAATCCTTCGGCTGATCGCCGCGGGAACTCCGACCGCCGGGGTGCTCGACGCCATCTGCCGCCTGATCGAGTCGATGAGCAACGGTTTGCTGGCTTCCGTGGTCCTCGTCGAGGCGGGGCAATTGCGCCACGGAGCGGCGCCCAGCCTACCGCGACCGTATATCGAGGCGATCGACGGCACGCCCGCGGGACCCAGGGCTGGCCCGTGCGGTACGGCGGTTCACCGTAAGAAGACCGTGGTCGTCAACGATATCGCCACCGATCCGCTGTGGGCCGAGTATCGCGAGCTCGCGCTTCTCTATGGGCTCCGTGCGTGCTGGTCGTCGCCCGTGCTCAACGGTCGGGGCGACGTCGTCGCGACGTTCGCGCTCTATCATCGGACGCCCCGCACGCCTCGATCCGACGAGACCGAGCTGGTGGCGCGCGCGACTCACCTCATCGGCATCCTCAACGAGCGCGATCAGGCCACACGAGCATTGCAGCAAAGCGAGGAGCGGTACCGCGTGCTCGTCACTCATATCCCCGCCGTCACGTGGATGGCGAACGCGAGCCTGACGTCGGTCTTCGTCAGCCCCAATATCGTGCAGGTCACGGGGTACACCGTCGAGGAGCTCACGGCCGGAGGAGTGGACGGCTGGCTCGCACAGGTCCATCCCGAGGACGTGAGGGCCGTGAGTGAGCGATATGAGGCTCTCAAGCTCAAGTGGGCGCCGTACGACATGGATTATCGACTCCGGCATCGGAACGGTCACTGGGTCTGGATTCGCGACTGCGCCATCTCCGCCTACGAGCGAAACGGTGTCGTCTACTTCGCCGGAGTCCTCATCGATATCACGAGGCGAAAACAGGCGGAGCTCGAAGTCCAGCAACAACGGCAGCTCCTGACCCATCTGACCAGGGTCGCCACCCTCGGTGAGCTGTCGGGCGCGCTCGCGCACGAGCTGAGCCAGCCGCTGACGTCGATCCTGACCAACGCGCAGGCCGCCCAGCAGTTCCTGGCCCACGACGAGATCGACCCGGCCGAATTGCGGGAAATCCTGAACGACATCGTGGATGCGGACCGCCGCGCCGGTGACTTCATCCGCCGCTTGCGCGCGCTGCTGCGCAGGGGCGAGACGACGCGTCAGCCACTCGACGTGAACGAAGTAGCGAGCGAGGTGCTCCGCCTCCTGAACAGCGAGCTGGTCGCCCACGGGGTGGCGGTCAGCACCCAGTTGGCGCCGGGCCTCCCCAAGGTGAACGGCGATCCGGTCGCTCTACAACAGGTGCTCCTCAACCTGATCGTCAACGCGTGCGACGCGATGCGGCTCGACGAGCCGCCGGAGCGCCGCATCGCGATCACCACCTCGCTCGATGGCGACGGCGCCGTGCGGGTGGCGATCGCCGACCGCGGCGTCGGCCTGCCGCGCGAGGGCGTCGAGCGTGTGTTCGAGCCATTCTTTACGACCAAGGTGCAGGGGCTCGGCCTGGGGCTGGTCATCTGTCAGTCGATCGTGGCCGCCCACGGCGGACACCTTTCCGCAATGAACAATGCCGACCGGGGAGCCACGTTCTGGTTCACCCTGCCGGCGTGGAACGGGGCCGAGCCGGCCGCATGACTGATCGATCCCGCACGACGGCAGCGCCAACGGTGTTTGTCGTCGACGACGACCCGACGGTTCGAAGCGCTCTGGAACGGTTGCTCCGCGGCGCGGGATGGCTCGTGCGGACGTTCGCGTCTGCTGAAGAGTTCCTTGAACAGGATTTCCATCGCGTGCGCGGCTGCCTCGTCGCCGACGTGCATCTGGGCAGAATGAGCGGGCTCGAGCTGCACGCCACGCTCGGCAATCGCGCCGGGGCAATGCCCGTCATCCTGACGAGCGGGGTCGACGATGTGAACATGGAGCTCGAAGCGTTCAGGCTTGGGGCGATTGCGTTCCTACGAAAGCCGTTCGAAGCGAGCGCTCTGCTGGACTCGGTCAGACGATGCCTGGGCGCCGGCGATTGACGGCAAGGCGGCACGCATCACAGCTGCTGGAAGACGACGAAGCCGCACGCGGGGATTCGCGCCTGGATGTGGCCTCCTGCGACGGGCACGTCGGCGCCGAAGTTGCCGACGTTTGAGCCGCCATACATACCCGCGTCGCTGTTGAACACCTCGCGCCACGCGCCGTCGGGCAGCCGTGACGGGTCGGTCCGCACGATGTAGCCGTCGAGAAAGGGCTGGTTGCGCAGACTGGCGACGACGAGAAACCGATCGCTGCCCGCGGTACGGGTGAACGCCACCACGCGCGTGGCCCCGAGGGCATGGATGACGTCGATGGTCTGGGCGCGCGTGGCGGGGTGGCGCCGACTGAAGCGGATGAGGTCCTGATAGAAGCGGAAGAGCCTCGCGCCGTTGCCGGCGCGCTCGCCCGCGAGGTCCTCGCGGTGGCTCAGGAAATCGTCGAAGCGATAGGGCTGTCGGGCGCCGATCTCCTCGCCCATGAAGAACATGGGTGTGCCGGCCGACAACAGCGACACGCCGAACGCGACGCGGCAGCGCGCCTCCGCGAAGTCTCGGGTGGCTCCGACGAGCGGCGCGCCGTTGACGGCCGTCACGATCGTGCGCGCCGTGCCGCCGGCGTTGCCCGCCTCGTCGTGGGATTCGTGGTAGACGACCTTGTTGAACTGGCTCGCGACGAGTGAGCCGGCGAACTGCTCGATGCCCAGCGGCCCATCGCCTCCTTCGCCCGCCGTCCTGATCAGGCGCGCGCGACCATCCGCCATGTCCGAGTCGCCCACCAGGTCGTGGTAGAACGACGCGAACCACGTGGCGTCGAACCCGAGGCCGCCCGCTTCGGGAAGCTTCGTGACGGCGTCCCAGCCGGTGTGATCCTCGGCGATCAGCATGATGCCTGGCTTGATCAGCCGCAGCGTGCGGCTCCACTCGCGCAGCATCTTCTGGCCGAAGAGATTCGCATTGGGCAGCCCGCGCCCGTTGTCCGCGTGCAGGACGTTGTCGCGGTGGATCGCCTGGGTGAGGTCGACGCGCAAGCCGTCCACGTGGAATTCCTCGACGAAGCCCGCCGCGCTGCTCACGAAGACGTGGCGGACGACCTCTTCCCAGTAGCGCGGGGCAAAGCCGGTGGAGCCGTTGTCGACGTAACCGCCATCGGGAGCGGCGTAGTCGCTCGGCCGACCCTCGTACCAGTAGTAGATGTTCTGGTCGGGCGCGCTGGAGTCGTACTGCCATTCGGCGCGCGAAGCGCTGAAGTCGTAGTGGTTGTAGCAGACATCCTGGATGACGGCGAGGCCGTGGCGGTGGCACTCGCGCACGAAGTGCTTGTACTGGTCCCGGCCTCCTGCGCTCGACTCGATGGTGAAGTGATGCGAGTCACCGTAGCCCCAGCCGAACGAGCCGGAGAACTCGGACATTGGAAGCAATTCGACGGCGTTGACGCCGAGATCGGCGAGATAGGGCATCAGGCTCATCGCGTCCGCGAGCGTCCCCGCTCCGGCGTGGCCGGCGCCCAGCGCGTTGACGTGCAGCTCGTAGATGATCAGCTCCTCGACCCGGGACGGCACCGTCACGCCCGGCGTGAACTCGTGCGCCCAGAACTCTTCCTCGGCCACGCGCGTGCCGTTGAGATCGTCAAAATCGCGGGCGACGGTGTCGAGACTCTGGACGAGGCTGCAGCTCTTCGATCCGTCGAGCGTGGCCGGCGTGCCTGCGAAGTGGTGTCCGCCGGGATCGATTCCGCCACGGCCGATCTGGTTGCGGGAGAAGATGTCGGTGCGATATACGGTTTCGCCCTGCGCGTTCTTGAGTCGGTACATGTACGGCGCGCCCTCGAACGCGGCGAAGTTGGGCAGGACCGAGCTCTCCCAGAGGCCGCCGGCTTCCTTCGTGAGCGTGACGACGGGGCGTGCCATGTCGATGCCGTCGCCGTCGTCGGCGATGTAGCCGTTGCCGCCCCTGCCGAAGACCACTTCGACCCCGTGCGCGTTCGGCGCCCACACGGTAAACCGCAAGCCGGGCGCGACGCCCGCGCCGGAGAAGACCTTCCGGGCACCCAGCCGGCGGGCGTACGTGAAGTAGAAGTCCTGCTGCCGCGATCCCGAGGCCGCCGTGAGCTCGAACTCGCGAAAGCGCTCGGCGGAGCGCATGTCGTTCACTTCCGTAGGAATGCCCCAGACGTTCGCGGCGCCCGGACCGTCGAGCCGGACGCCCCACCGAAACCGCGTGCCGAGCTCGGCCTCATCGAGCTGCACGGTCGCGGTGAAGCAGGGGCAGCCGTCTTCAGCGATGCCAGCCGACATCGGGCTCTCGTTCCAGACCGGCGAGAAGCGCCCCCCGTCGTCCCAGCTTCCGGTCAGCCGCGCGTTGCGAAAGATCTGCCGCTTGAGGCCGGTGAGATACCGGAACCGTACCGCTACCTTCGCCATCTCGGCTCGTGCTCGGCGCCATTGTTCATGCGCCGACGGACGTCGTCAACCGGACGTGTCGGGACCACGCGACCGGCCGTGGTTGAAACCGCGCTGCACAACCCTTGCGTCCCCTTGCACACTCGTCATCGTGCCGTCCGCCACTCGCCGCGCTCACGCTCCCGATGGCCGCGAACGCCCAAGACTGGGTGATGGACTGGCATTCCACGGGGGTCACGCTGTTCGACACCTGGAACCTGAGCGGAACGTCGACGGCGACGTTGACACCGACCACCCTGGGTCCGGGCTTCCATCCCGACGGCCCGGGTTACGTGCTCAGCTACACGTATCAAGGCCGCCAGTATGGCGGGTTCGTGGCACAGGGTCGTTTTCAGGATTCGGGCTTCAGCGTTCCGGCGGCCGGTGGCCCACCGATTTCGAGCAACTCATTCGGCCCGGGGACGAACGCGAACGGCGAGTTCAACTTCACGGGCAGCACCTTCACCGCCGACGTCTTCGTCGGCACCGGCCACTCGAACGCGCACTGGACGGCGAGCGGCAGGCTGGCGTCGGTTGCCGCCGCCGAGCCGGTCGTTCTGCTGCTCAGCGGTGCCGGTCTTGTCTGCGCCGGGCTCTTGCGTCAATCACGCCGCTCCTGAACTGCTCGCCGACGTGCCGGAGGTGCTTCGGGATGTACTCCGTGGATCCTCGTTGAGCGGGAGGGCGGGCGATGGCGAAGAAGAGCAAGAAACAGGCGCGGAAGCGCACCCCGATCCGGGACCTGAGAGCCAAGAACGCCAAGGCCGGGAAGGGCCAGCAAGAGTTCCTCATCGTCAAGATGAGTGACGTCGTCATCACCTAGTCGAGACGCGGCGCCGACGGCTTACAGATATTGGCCGGTCGGAACCAGCCTCTCGATCTCGCGAGGCGCTTCCCTGGGTACGCGCAACAGCGACCGGACGTGGACGACTCGCTCGCCCTTCCTGGCCGCGATCTTCGCCCAGGCGTCCGGGTTGGCCGTATTGGGCAGATCCTCGTTCTCCTTGAACTCTTCGCGCACCGCGATCAGCAGGTCGTCGGTCGTGAGGCCTTTCTCGCCGGCGCCGATATAACGCTTGAGCGCCAGTTTCTTGGCTCGTCGCACCACCGACTCGATCATGGCGCCTGACGAGAAGTCCTTGAAGTAGAGAACCTCCTTGTCGCCGCTGGCGTAGGTGACCTCGAGAAACCGGTTCTCGTCGCTCAGGCCATACATCGCTTCGATGGCCTCGCTGATCATGTCCTCGATGACGTCGGCTGTCGCGCCGTGCTGCCGCCGCTCGGACTCGGCGATCGGAAGGTCGGTGGTCAGGTATTTGCGGAAGATCTCGGCCGCGCCGATGCGGTCGGGCCGCTCGATCTTGATCTTCACGTCCAGCCGACCCGGGCGCAGGAGGGCCGGATCGATCAGATCCTGCCGGTTGGAGGCGCCGATGACGATGACGTTCTTCAGCCCCTCGACGCCGTCGATCTCCGCGAGCAGCTGCGGCACGATCGTCGTCTCGACGTCCGAGCTGATGCCCGTGCCGCGCGTGCGGAACAGCGCATCCATCTCGTCGAAGAACACCACGACCGGCACGTCCTCGTTGGCCTTCTCCTTGGCCTTCACGAAGATCTCGCGGATCTTGCGCTCCGTCTCGCCGACGTACTTGTTGAGCAGCTCGGGGCCCTTGATGTTGAGGAAGAAGCCCTTGATCTTCTCGCCGCGCTTCTCGGAGATCTTCTCGGCGAGGTTGTTGGCCACGGCCTTGGCGATCATGGTCTTGCCGCAGCCGGGAGGGCCGTAGAGCAGCACGCCCTTGGGCGGCGTGAGCTTGTGCTCTTTGTAGTAATCCGCGTAGAGGTACGGCAGCTCGACAGCGTCCCTGATCGCCTCGATCTGCGTGCCGAGGCCGCCAATCTGCTCGTAGCCGATGTCCGGCACTTCCTCGAGCGAGAGATCTTCCACGTCGCTCTTCGGCAGCCGCTCCAGCAGGTAGCCGCTCTTGGCGTCCATCAGGATGTGATCGCCGACGTCGAGCCGGACGGACCGCAGCGGGTCGGCAATGATTGCCACCGTCTCCGCGTCGGCCTGCAGCGTCACCACCGCGCGCTCGGCGTCGAGCCGCTGCTTGAGGGTGACGATGTCGCCGTGCACCTCGTAGCCGGCGGCCGCCACCACGTTGAGCCCCTGGTTGAGGACCAGCTCCTGGCCGGGTCGCAGCCTCCCGACGGCGACCGTCGGGTGCACGTTGACCTTCATCTTTCGCCCCTGCGCCAGGACATTGATGGTGGCGTCGTCGTTCGGTGAGAGATACACGCCGTAGGTCGATGGCGGCGCGCTCAGCCTCTCGACCTCCGCCGTAAGCGCCGCAATTTTCTCGCGTGCCTCTTCGAGTGCGCTCTTCGCCCTGTCCAACATGGTTTCCATGGCAGGCTCCTCACTGCTTGTGACGCCTCGCCCCTGGAAGGGGTTGCCGGCGCGCGAAACCGGCGCGGCGCGTCAACGCATCACAAACAGTGAGGACGTCAAGCGACGTCCGAGGGGGGTGATGAGCGATGAGCCTGTGTTCTTACTGCGGATATCCCACTCTCGACGATGGGATGTGCGCCTACCATAGCGTCGGTCAAGGCGCTCCGGATGTCGATGACTGGGCAAACGGCAATCGCATCATGTGTGACTTCATTCACCGCGGCATCCTCCTGGAGGCGACGCCGACGGATACGCGCAGCAGCCTCGACTTTGCCGAGCCACTGCTGGTCTAGGCCATCAGCGACGGTGGTTGCCGCGAGCGGTCAGTCCGTATAGCCCTCGACCGTCTTCTCGTCGCGGACCTGTGCCTCGTCAGGGTCGAGCCCCGCTGCGCGCCGCGCCCGTCGCTGACGGAGCAAGTCCCAGCACTGGTCGAGCGTGATGCCGATCCGCCGGAGCCGGTCACGGTCGGCCTCGGAGACCTTCGCGTGAGATTCGCGCTCGAACAGCTCGTGCTCTTCCCGCGCGAGCTCGTTGATCTGGTGGAGGATCTTCGCGTCATCCATGGCTGATGTCCTCACAGCTTCAATGCGTCGCGGATCGCCTCGCTCGCGCGTCGGCACCCATGAACTTGGGATGGCGGGCCGAGGGAAACCGTTACGCCGCCACGAGACGAAAGGACCGTCACCGCCCCGTCACACGGGCTGCCTATCCGGTGGGCATACACGCCTTCTCAGAGCATGAAGCGGATGTCGGAGCCGTAGGTCGGATAGGCGAAGATCACCTGCTTGAGGTCGTCGGCGGGAATCCGCAGCCGGATGGCGATGGCGAAGAGATTGATGACCTCGGCGGCATTGGGCCCGAGGAGATGCGCTCCCAGGATCCGGCCGGTGCCTTCCTCGATGAGCACCTTGAACCCTGACGCGGTCTCGCCCACCCGGCGCGTGTTGTACCACGCCGAGGTGTCCTGCCAGCTCGTGTGGAACTTCAGGCCTGCGGCGCGCGCAGCGGTCTCGGTGAGGCCCGCCGATGCCAGCGGCGGAATGGCGAACACCGCCGAGGCGATGCCCTCGTAGTTCACCGTGCGTCGGTTGCCTTCGAGCAGGTTGGTGGCCAGCACGCCGGCATCGTGGTCCGCCTTTGGCGTGAGCGCCGGCCCGCTGGCGGCAGCATCACCACCGGCGTAGACCGCGGGATTGGAGACGGATTGTAAGTATTCGTTCACGATGACGCCGTGCTTCTCTCGCTTGACGCCCGCCCTGTCCAGATCGAGGTCGTCGAGCTCGGGCACGCGCCCGGCGGCGTGGACGGCCATGTCCGCCTCGAAACGGCGCTCCATTCCATGCTGGCGGCCACGCACCACTACACCGCCGGCACCACCGTCGAGGCCGACGACCTCGGTGTCCAGCTCCACGCGAATGCCGAGCTCGCGCGTGCGGCGCACGAGCAGCTCCACCAGATCGGAATCGAAGCCCTCCAGTGGCCGTGCGCCGCGGTGCAGGATCGTGACGTCCGCTCCGGCACGCGCGGCCACGTGAGCGAACTCGAACGAGATGTAGCCGCCACCGACGAACACGAGGCGGGCCGGCATCCGGTCGAGATTCAGGAAGTCCTCGCTCGTCGCCATCCGGTCGGCCCCGGGAAACTTCAGCGGCGCCGGCATGGAGCCGGCGGCGATCAGCACGCGGCGGCCGATCAGGCGGTCGTCGCCGACGGCAAGCGTGGTGGAGTCGACGAAGCGCGTGCGCCCGTGGAACTGCTCGACGCCGATCTGCGCCCACGCCTGCTCGGTGCGTTGCGGTGTCGGGTCGATCATCGACCGCTTGAAGCGCATGAGCGCCGGCCAGTCGATCGTCAGCGTGGCGGCGGGCACGCCGATGGTCGCCATATCCCGCGCGTGATGGACCGCCTCGGCCGCTCCCACCAGGATCTTCTTGGGCAGGCAGCCGCGCAGCGCACAGGTGCCGCCGAACGGCCGCGAATCGATGACGGCGACCGTCCAGCCGGCCTCGCGACATCGCGAGGCCACCGCCGAGGTCACGCCTGTTCCTACGACGACGAGATCGAAGCGCCGTTCCATACCGGCATCCTCCTCTGGAGAACGGGCCTGAGTTAGAGGCTAGCACTACGATCCCTGATCCGGCGCCGCGCTTCGTGAAACCGCGGGCCCGTACATTCCCAGTAGTCGCACGAGCAGCACTCGGTCGTCGAGCAGATCAGCCGCGGCCCGCACTCGCGTGGAGGGGTTGGCTGTGACATCGATTCGCGTATGAACCGGGCTAGACGCCCGGTCGATCTGCTTGGGATGGTGTGCGGCCGCGGACGGTTACAAGGTTGCGACTGTCTTCACCTCGGGTGCTGAGATGTAACCCGGGCTCGAAGAGCGCCGTCAAAAAGCAAAACAATGGCTGAACGGGTTGAAATCCTCATCCTCGGCAGTGGAGAGGCCGGCAAGCTCCTGGCCTGGGACATGGCGCGCTCCGGGCGACGAACCGCGGTCGTGGAGCGGCGTTGGATCGGGGGCTCCTGTCCCAACGTGAACTGCCTGCCCAGCAAGAACGAGATCTGGAGCGCAAAGGTCGCGCATCTGGTGCACCACGCTGCGGAGTTCGGCATGAGGACCGGTCGCGTCGCGACCGACATGGCGACGGTTCGCCAGCGCAAGCGCGAGATGGTCGAGGCCCAGATTGCCGCGCATTTGCAGAAGTACAAGGAGAGCGGCGCGGAGCTGATCATGGGGGCCGGGCGTTTCGTGGCCCCGAAAACGCTCGAGGTACGCCTGAATGACGGTGGGACCCGCGTGCTGACGGGCGACCGGGTGTTTCTCAATGTCGGAACGCACGCGGCAATTCCGAGCGTTCCCGGCCTCGAGGCCGCGCGACCGCTCACGAACATCGAGGCGCTGGAGCTCGACTATTTGCCGCCACATCTCATCGTGCTCGGCGGTGGCTATGTCGGCCTCGAATTGGGCCAGGCGTATCGTCGCTTCGGTAGCCGCGTGACCGTCGTCGAGCATGGGCCGCAGCTCATGGGCCGCGAGGATCCCGACGTCTCGGACGAAATGCAGCGGATTCTCGGCGACGAAGATCTTCGATGTGTCGTGGGGGCCGAGACTCCCCATGTGCATGGTCGATCCGGAAAGGAAGTCACTCTCGTCGTGCGCACGAGCGCGGGTGAGCAACGGATCGAGGGCAGCGACATCCTGGTCGCGACGGGGCGCACTCCGAACACCGCCGGGATCGGCCTCGAGGAGGCCGGAGTGGAGCTGGACGCGCGTGGCTACATCCGCGTCAATGAACGGCTGGAGACGAGTGCCCCCGACGTCTGGGCGATGGGGGAATGCGCCGGTAGCCCACAGTTTACGCACGTCTCCCATGATGACTTTCGGATCATCAGGGACAATCTCGCCGGAGCGCAGCGCAGCACGCGCGATCGGCTCGTTCCCTACTGCATGTTCACGGATCCGCAGCTCGCCCACGTCGGACTGAGCGAACGCGACGCACAACGCCGAGGCGTGACCGCGCGCGTCGCGAGGCTGCCGATGAGCGCCGTGCTCCGGGCGCAGACGATCGGCGAAACACGAGGCTTCATGAAGGCGCTCGTCGGCGCGAGCGACGACCGCATCCTCGGCTTCACGATGATCGGCCCCGAGGCCGGGGAGGTCGTGGCCGTGATGCAAACGGCGATGCTGGCAGACCTGCCATATTGGAGACTGCGCGACGCCGTCATCGCGCACCCGACGATGGCGGAGGCCCTCGACCCGCTCCTGGCGAATGTGCCGCGACGCGGGGATCGGTCCTAGGACACCTCGCCCGAGCTCGACGCCGAACCCGGCCGCTTGAACACGTAGAACAAATAGCCGAACGCGGGGAAGAGCACGACGGCGCCGACGGTCAGCGCAGACTGCAGGGCGTGGAGTGTCGACGAAGCGGTCGCGGCATTCGTGAGGGTGAGATCGGGAATCACGAGGTGAGGGTACTGCGCCAACCCCCATCCCACCAGGATACTCGCGACTTGACCCACGGCGGCGCCCCGCGCCAGGTGAAAGCGTCGATACCACAAGCTCAGCAGTGCCCCGATCGCGCAGACGCTGGTCACGGCGACGAGCCAGGGTGCCCACCAGCTCGTCAGCCTCGCGAAGATCGCCGGCGCGCCGTTGCGGGCGAGCACGAACGTGAGCGCCGCCATCGGTGCCAGCACCACACCAGCGATGAGTGCCCGCGTGCGGAAATCGTCCTGGAGGTCCGGCTCGCCCTCGGTATCGACGGTGAGGTACGTGGCGGCCAGGAACGCGAAGAGACCGAGCGCGAAGAGTCCGCAGGCGAACGCGAACGGCGTGGTCCAGCCCGCGAAGAAGCCGCTGGCCACGCGCCCGTCGACGACACGGATCTCACCCGACGCGAGCGCGCCGAGACACAGGCCGAGGAGGAACGGGGTGAAAAAGCTCGCCGCGCCGAACAGCGTCGTCCAGCGTCGGTGCACCGCGTCGTGGCGCGCGTCATAGCGACGGAAGACGAACGCCGAGCCGCGCAACACGATGCCGATCAGGACCGCGGTCATCGGAATGTGGAGCGCGGTCATGGACGTGGCGAACGCAGGCGGGAACGCGGTGAAGAGGACCACGATGATGAGGATCAGCCACACATGGTTCGCTTCCCAGATGGGGCCGATGGCGTGCTCGATCGCCGCCCGCTGGCGCGACGCGCGCGGTCCTGAAGCGAGCAGGTCCCACATGCCGCCGCCGTAATCCGCGCCGCCCGATAACGCATAGAGCACGAGCGCGGCCAGGATGACGGCGCCGAGCCTATCCTCGATCGTCACGCGACACTCCCGCGGCGGCTCCTCGGTTCCGGCATCGCACGCGGATCGGTCTCGATGAACTGGCGACGCAGCAAGTACACCAGGACGACCGACAGAAAGATGTAGACGACCGTGAAGGTGATGAACGGCACGGCCAGTGCGCGCATCGGCGTCACGGCGTCCGCCGTTCGCATCACGCCATGAATGATCCACGGCTGCCGGCCCACCTCGGTGACCGTCCATCCCGCCTCGATCGCGATGAGACCGAGAGGCGCGGCGACGACCAGCGCGCGCAGGAGCCAGCGCTCATCGGGAACGCGACGCCGCCGCCACGCGAGCCACGCCGCCCAGACCGCGATGGCCAGCATGGCGAAACCGGCGCCGACCATGAGATCGAACGCCCAGTGCACGATCCGCGTGGGCGGCCATTCGTCGCGCGGAATGCTGTCGAGACCGCGGACGGACGCTCCGGGATCACGCGCGACGAGCAGGCTCAATGCCTTCGGGATGCGCAGGCCATAGCGCGTCGTCATGGCCGCGTCGTCCGGGATGCCGCCGATCGTGAGCGGCGCGCCCGCCTGGGTGTGGTAGTGCGCCTCCATCGCGGCCAGCTTCGCCGGCTGTCGCGCCGCGACCATCCGCGAAATCGCGTCGCCACTCACGATCTGCAGCGGAATGGCGAGCGCCCCAACCCCAAGCGCGATGCCGAGAGCATGGCGGTGGAACGCGCTCGCGCGATCGCGGAGCAGGAAGAAGGCGTGCACGCCGGCGACGACGAAGCCGGTCGCCACGTAGGCGGCGAGCACCATGTGAACGACCTGGTTCGTGCTCGCTGGATTCAGCATGGCAGCGATCGGATCGACGTTCGTCACGCGGCCGTCGACGACCGTGAAGCCGGCCGGTGCGTTCATCCACGCATTGGCGGTGACGACGAAGATGGCGGAGAGCAGGCTGCTCACGGCGACCACGCCGCCCGCGAGCCAGTGCAGCAGGGGCGGGATGCGGTCCCAGCCATAGAGATAGATGCCGAGAAAGATCGCCTCGGTGAAGAATGCGAAGCCTTCGAGGGAGAACGGCATGCCGATGATTCCGCCCGCGTATTCCATGAATTGCGGCCAGAGAAGGCCGAGCTCGAACGAGAGGACCGTGCCGGAGACGGCGCCGACGGCGAAGAGAATCGCCGTACCGCTCGCCCAGCGCCGGGCGAGGTCCAGACAGACCGGATCTCGCCGCCGGAGGTAGAGCGCTTCGGCGACGGTCATGAGCAGCGGCATCCCGACGCCGACCGCCGCGAACACGATGTGGAAGGCGAGAGACAGAGCCATCTGAGAGCGGGCGAAGTCGAGGTCGGTCACAACGGCTGCCTCTCCACAATCTTCGGACGACCGTGAAATCGGGCGAGTTACCGCAACTGCCAGTGTAACGCGCTCGCGTCGGCTCGCGTCCCAACCGTGGGGGTGGCCACACCAATGGAGCAGAAGCGGATCGAGGGCGTTGAAATGACAAGCTCGCGCATCGGGCTCGGCACCTGGGCCATGGGCGGCTGGATGTGGGGTGGCGGCGACGACGCCGAAGCCATCAAGACCATCCGCGCGGCCCTGGAGCTCGGCATCACGCTGATCGATACCGCGCCGGCGTACGGATTCGGCAAATCCGAGGAGCTGGTCGGACAAGCCATCGCCGAGCACGGGGGCCGTGAGCGCGTGCGGATCGCCACGAAGGTTGGTCTCGGCTGGCGCGCCGGCGCCGTCTACCGAGACGCTTCCGCCGAGCGGATCCGCGGAGAGATCGAGGACTCCCTGCGCCGTCTGCAGACGAGCTACATCGACATCTATCAGGTGCACTGGCCCGATCCCCTCGTTCCCATGGAGGAGACCGCCGCGGCCCTGCGACAGCTGTTCGAACGCGGCGCGATCCGTGCGATCGGGGTGAGCAACTTCTCGCCTGAGCAAATGGAGCTGTTTCAAACGGTCGCGCCGTTGCACGTCGTGCAGTCGCCGTACAACCTGTTCGAGCGGGCGATCGAGCAGGATGTCCTTCCGTATGCGGCGCGCCACGGGGTCACCGTGCTCGCGTACGGCGCGCTGTGCCGTGGGTTGTTGTCCGGTCGCATGCGCCGGGACACGAAGTTCACGGGGGATGACCTTCGCCAGACCGATCCCAAGTTCCAGCCGCGTCGGTACGGACAGTATCTCGACGCCGTGGCCGCGCTGGATCGGCTGGCGCATGCGCGCTACGGCAAGACCGTGCTCGCGCTGGCCGTGCGCTGGATCCTGGACCAGGGGCCCACCATCGCGCTGTGGGGCGCTCGCCGGCCGAGTCAGCTGTCGCCGATCGGCGATGTGCTCGACTGGCGTCTCGACGACGAGACGCGCGCGGACGTCGATCGCATTCTGGCCGAGACGATCACGGATCCCGTCGGCCCGGAGTTCATGGCGCCGCCGGCGCGCCGCGGTGCAGTGAGATGACTCTGCGCGTCTAGCGACGGCGGATCCAGCCCGGAAGCCCGACGGGACGTGTCTCACTCCAGGGGTGCACCCCATACGGCGGTTCAGACGTTCCCGCGGGAACGTTTTCGATCGCTTGTTCGGGCGCGGTGGGCCGGGCCGCTTCGGTGTTCGCTTCGGCACACGTGAACGGCGCGCACGTTCCGCGGAAACGTCCTGGCGCGTGGCATGCGATGCGAGCCTGACAGAGCTTCGCACCGAGCGACACGAATCTGGATGATACTAGTCAGGCCTCATGGCAATCCGTGCGAGGGGGTACGTGGTGGCCATCATGCCAAAGACACTCACGACCGCCGCGCTTGGGCTGGCCCTCCTCTTCGCGGCCCGCGCGAGCGGTCAACTGTCGACGGTCAACGTGCCGGACAAGCTCAGACCGGGAGCGAACGAAGCGCTGGCGTTGATCCTTTCCGCACAGGGCGTGCAGATCTACGAATGCCGAGCGAAGAAGGATCAAGCCGAGGGATACGAATGGGCGTTCGTGGCTCCCGAAGCCGATCTCTTCGACGTGCGTGGGACGAAAGCCGGCCGCCATTACGCCGGCCCACATTGGGAATCGACGGACGGGAGCAAGATCGTCGGGACCGTCAAGGAACGTGCCGACGCTCCTGAAGCCGACGCCATCCCGTGGCTGCTACTGACGGCAAAGTCCGTGGGCCCGGACGGCAGATTGAGCCGCGTCACGAGCGTCCAGCGCGTCAATACCACCGGCGGAGTGGTGCCGAAGTCCGGCTGCTCTCGAGCCTCGGCGGGGACGCAGGCCCGCATCGACTACACGGCGGACTATTACTTCTTCACCGCCAGGTAAGCTGAAGCGTCGCGCAGCTAGCGGATCAGCCCCGCCGCCTGGATGAGCCTGTAGTCCCACACGAAGACCTGATAGTGGTCCGCCGCCGGCATATGACGGACGTCGAAGTACGCACGTCCGAAACCGCCGACGCCCGCAGGGACCGGGACGATACGCTGCGCAACGACGGCATCGGAGGCGTCGCGCGCTTGCACGAGAATACGCAGATCCGCGGCGAACTCGCCGTACGTGCTGACAACGTATCCGTCGACTTGACGGGTGCCATCGCGTTCGGGGTCGGCGTTCCATTGCAGCGTGAAGTATCGCTCCCAGCCCGGCATCAGCGTCGTCATGGGGCCAGAGGGAACCGGGTAATCCATGGCGAGCCCGCATCCCGCCAATGCAACGACGATCAGCCCAACTCGCAGGACACCGGACATCGACTTCAGCATCGCAGCTACCCTCCTATCTCTGTCGATGCCGGAGGGCGTGGGGAAGTTTCTTTTCGGGCGAAACGCCCGGAGACCTGCCGATTACTCTGCAGCTTTTGCCAGCCCGGCCGCGTCCCAGCCGCCGCCGAGCGCTTTGACCAGCAACACGGCGGCGTCCATGCGCCGCCGCAGAATGTCGATCTCGCCTCGCTGGTTGGTCAGCAGCGTTGTCTGCGCGGTGATGACCTGTAGGTAGTTGTCGACGCCGCCGCGGTAGCGGTTCGTGAAGAGCTGCAGGGAGTCCTGCGCCGCCGCCACCGCGCGACGCTGCTGCTCGCCCTCGCGCTCGAGGATTCGGAGCGCAGCGAGATTGTCTTCGACCTGCTGAAAGGCCGTGAGCGTCGTCTCCCGATAGCTGGCCACGGTCGCGTCGTAGGCGGCGCGCGCGGCGTCCGACGTCGCGCGACGGCGTCCCGCGTCGAAGATCGTCTGCGTGATCGAGGCCCCCACCGACCACAGGAGGCTCGACGCGTTCAAGGCGTTGCCGAACGTGCTGCCCTCGAAGCCGACGGAGGCGTTCAGCATCACCGTCGGAAAGTAGGCGGCCTTGGCGATGCCGATCTGCTCGTTCGCCTCGGCCACTCGCCGCTCGGCGGCCGCGATGTCCGGGCGGCGCTCCAACAGCTGAGATGGCACGCCCACTGGAATGTCCGGAGGTCGGTGGTCGAGGGGACGCGCCGGCAGGCCGAAGTCCGCGGGCGGCTTGCCCAGCAGCGTCGCGATGGCGTGCTCGAACTGCGCGCGCGCGACGCCGACATCGGTGGCCTGGGCCCGCGTGGTCTCGAGCTGCGTCTGGGCTTGGGCAACGTCGGATCTCGGCGCGGCGCCGCCGGTGAAGCGATTGATGGTGAGCTGGAGCGCCTGCTCGAAGGCTTTCACCGTGTCGTTCAGGAGCTGCTGCTGCGCGTCGGCGGCCCGCAGCTCGAAGTAATCCACCACCAGCTCAGCCTGCAGGCTCAGGCGCGCGGTCTCGAGATCCGCCGCTGTCGCCTGTGCTTCATTCTTCGCGGCCCGGACGGTGCGGCGGACCCGGCCCCACAGGTCGACCTCGTATGACATGTCGAGCCCGAGCAGGATGTCGCCGACGCTCCCACGCCCGATACCCTGTAAGGTGCTCGCATTCGGTGTCAGGAACGGTTGGTTCGCGGACTCGCGGCGTGTGCTTGCGCCGGCATTCGCCGAGATCGTCGGGAACAGGAACGACCGATTGAACCGGACCTGTGCTCGCGCTTCCCGCAGCCGGGCTTCGGCGATTTTCAAGTTCTCGTTGGCGGCGCTCACCTGCTCGGCCAGCCCGTTGAGCTCTGGATCTCCGAAGACGGTCCACCACGGTCCCTTCGGCAGCGCGTCGCTGGGGCTCGCCAGCTTCCAGCCATCCAGCTCTTTGTAGGCGGGCGTCGTCGGTGCCGATGGCTTCTTGTATTCCGGGCCCACCATGCAGCCGGCGAATGACACGGCGACCATCGTGGCAACGACAGCCGCGCCGCGCCTCATGGACGTGGCGCGTTCGCGGTGCCGGCCGGCTTCATCCGCACCGGTGTGCCGGTCGTCAGCGAGTCCGGTGGAGCGACGATCACCTGGTCGCTCGGCTGAAGTCCCGAGACGATCTCGACGAAGGTGCCGTGATCGTGGCCGATGGTGACGGGGACGAGCCGCGCCTGGCCGTCGCGCACGACGGCGACCTGAAGCCCCTGCGCGCGGAAGATGAGTGTGTTGACGGGGACCGTGACGGAGCGGACCTCCTTCGGCAGCTGCAGATGCACGAAGACGTACGCGCCGGGCAGCAACTGACCGCCCGGATTGTCGATGTCGACTTCGACGAGGAGCGTGCGCGCAGTCAGGTCGATCGCGTTGGCGGTTCTCACCAGCGTGCCGCGGAACGTTCGCCCGGGAAACGCGTCGAGGGTCAGCGTGGCCTGAGCGCCGGGACGCGCGGCCGGGGCGTACACCTCGGGGACGGCCACGAACACGCGCAGCCGGTCGATGGCCGCGATGTGGAACAGCTCCTGGCTCGGCGTCGACGTCGATCCCGCGTTGATCAAGACGCCGATGTCGAGGTTGCGTGCGGTGATGATGCCGTCGAACGGCGCATAGATTTTTTCGAAGCCCTGCAGCTGCTCCAACCGGCGCACGTTCGCGGCATTCGAGTTCACGGTGGCCTTCATCGCGCCCAGCGCATTGACCGCTACGTCGGTTTCCTGCTGAGAGACGGAGCCACTCTCGAGGAGGCCTTTCCAGCGCTCCGCGGTGATCTCGGCCTGCTTCAGGTTCGCCTGCGCCGTCTCGAGGTCGGCCCGCGCCTGCTGAAGCTGCTGATCGACCTCCGGCGTCTCGATCTCGGCGAGGAGCTGGCCCTTCTTCACTCGCGCGCCGATGTCGAAGTGCCACGCCTTCACGTAGCCGTTCGTGCGAGCGAAGAGCGACGCGTCCGTGAACGCCTGCGTCGTGCCGGGCAGCAGAATCTCCTGTGTCGGCTCCGTCAGGGTCGGCGACACGACCTTCACGACCTCGACCGCCGCGTCGGCGGTGGCGCGCTTGAGCTCCGTGTTGGCGACGCGCCGGCTCCGGACGCCGGAGTAGAGGCCGAACCCCAGAATCCCGACGGCTAGGATGATCACGACGAGCGCGCGGAGACGGCTCATGCGTTCGCCTCGGACGACGGTCGCGCGCGCCGTCCGTGGAGCACCGCGAACACCGACGGGACGAAGAACAGCGTGGCGACCGTCGCGCACAGCAGGCCGCCGATCACGGCGCGCCCCAGCGGCGCGTTCTGCTCTCCGCCGTCACCGAGGCCGAGCGCCATCGGCACCATGCCGATGATCATCGCCAGCGCCGTCATGAGCACCGGCCGGAACCGCGTGAAGCCGGCGTCGATGGCCGCCGTGGTGGCGTCGGCGTTGTCTGCGAGGCGTTCCCGGGCGAACGTGACGAGCAGGATGCTGTTGGACGTGGCCACGCCGATCGTCATGATGGCGCCCATCAACGCCGGGACGCTCAGCGTGGTCCCGGTGAAGAAGAGGAACATCACGATGCCGGCGAGCGCTGCCGGCAGCGCCGTGATGATGATGAAGGGATCGAGCCAGGACTGGAAGTTCACGACGATCAGCATGTAGGCGAGGACGATCGAGAACCCGAGTCCTACGATCAGCCCCAGATACGCCGCCCGCATGGTCGTGACCTGTCCACGCACGGTGATGAAGCTGCCTCGCGGCAGCATCGGCCGGTTCGCCTCGACGATGCGCTGGACGTCGCGGGCGACCGCGCCGAGGTCGCGGTCCTGTACGGCGCCGTAGATGTCGACGGTCCGCCGGATGTTGTAGTGCGACACCACCGCCATCTCGGTGCCGCGCACGAGTGAAGCGACATCGGCGACGAGGCCGGGCCGTCCCGTGCCGGCGCCGGTGCCGGCGAGAGGGCCGGTGGTCGTGCCGGCGCCGGCTGGCGCGCCCGCGCCGGCGTTGGCCGCGGTGCCGGTCGTGCCGGGAGTGGTCGCCGTCCCGGGGCCGGTCGGCGAGTTGGCGCGGGTGAGCGGGACGTTCTGGATGTCGTCCAACGTCTCGACCCGGTACTGTGGCGTCTGCGTCGTGATCTGGTAGTTGACGCCGTTCTGCCAGTTGAGGAAGAACGACGGCGTCGTCTGAAAGCTGCCGCTGAGCGCGACGAGGACACTGTTGGCCACATCGCGCGCGGTGAAGCCGCCCTGCCCCGCCTTCGTGCGGTCGATGGCGAGGTCGAACTTCGGGTAGTCGAAACGCTGCTGGATGTGCAGGTCGGCCAGCCCGGCGACCTGACGCAGCTCGCGCAGCATCTTGTCCGCGACCTCGCGATTGCCCTGAACGTCCGCGCCCTCGATCTGGATGTCGATCGGGGCCGGCAGGCCAAAGTTGATGATCTGGGTGATGATGTCCGCGGGCAGGAAGTAGAAGTCCACCCCCGGGAATTCCTCGGGGAGCACTCGCCGCAGCGTCCGGATGTAATCCGCCGTCGGGCGATGCTTGGGCTTGAGCGAGACGCTGATGTCGGCGTCGGCGGCGCCGATCACGCCCGAGAAGCTGTGGATCCAGTTGATCGTGCTGTAGGGCAGCCCGATGTTGTCGAAGACCACATCGAGCTCATCGGCGGGGATGACCCGCCGGATCGCCGCTTCCACGAGGTCGGTCAGCCGCGCGGTCTCCTCGATCCGGGTGCCCGTCTGGGCACGCATGTGCAGCGTGAGCTGGCCGGCGTCGGTGTCCGGGAAGAAGTTTTCACCGAGCCGTGGCGCGATCACCGAGACGGAGAGGCAGACGAGCAGAAACGCCGGGATAAAGACGCGGCGCCGCGCAACGACATGCGCGAGGAGGTGCCGGTAGCCATCGCGCACACGCTCGAACGCCCGTTCGAACGCCTGCTGCATACGCGCCAGTGGATTGCGCGACGGCGGCGCGCCCTCGACCGGCGGTGAGAGGAGGTAGCGCGCCATCGTCGGCACCACGGTCCGCGAGAAGAAGTACGACGCGAGCATCGCGAAGACGACCCCCTCCGCGAGCGGTACGAAGAGGTAACGCGGGACCCCGCCCAGGAAGAACATCGGCAGGAACACGATGCAGATGCAGAGCGTGGAGACGAAGGCCGGCACCGCGATCTGTTGCGCGCCGTCCAGGATGGCCTGGATCACGGGCTTGCCCATGTCGAGGTTACGGTTGACGTTCTCGACCTCTACCGTCGCGTCGTCGACCAGGATCCCGACCGCGAGCGCGAGCCCGCCGAGGGTCATGATGTTGATAGTGTGGCCGAGTGCGCTGAGCGCGATGACGGACGTCAGGATCGAGAGCGGGATCGACACCGCGATGATCAGCGTGCTGCGCCAGCTGCCGAGGAAAAGCAGGATCATGAGCGCGGTGAGGCAGGCGGCGATCACCGCCTCTCGGATCACGCCGGTTACCGCCGCCCGCACGAAGATCGACTGATCGGCCAGCGGCGCGACCTTCAGCTGCGGTGGCAGCGTCTGCAGCACGCGGGGAAGCAGCGCGCGCACGCCCGCCACGACGTCCAGCGTGGACGCCGTGCCGTTTTTCAGGATCGTGACCAGAACGCCGCGCTCGCCGTCGCGGCGAACGATGTTGGTCTGCGGCGTGAAGCCATCACGCACCCAGGCGACGTCGCGCAGATAGATGGGCGTGTTGTTGACGACCTTGACCGGCAGCGCGTTCAGGTCGGCCACGGTGCGGGGGGCGGCGTTCATGGTGATGTCGTACTCGAACTGCCCGATCTTGGCGGTGCCGCCTGGGACCACGATGTTCTGGAGGCCGAGGGCGGTGACGATGTCCGCGGGGGCCAGCCCCTTCGACTGGAGCAGCCGCTGGTCGAGGTCCACCATGATCTGCCGCTGCTTGCCGCCGAAGGGATAGGGGATCGCCACACCCGGCACGGTTACGAGCTGGGTTCTCAAGAAATTGAGACCGACGTCGTTCAGGTCCGCCTCTGACATCCCCGACAGGGCCAGCTGGATGATGGGCACCGACGAGGCGCTGTAGTTGAGGATTAGCGGCGGCGTGATGCCGGGCGGCAGTTGGCGCAGGATCGTCTGGGCGACCGCCGTCACCTGCGCATTCGCCGTATCGAGGCTCGCATTCGGCTGCAAGAAGATCCTCACCATCGCCTGCCCGTTGACGGTCGTCGACTCGAGGTGCTCGATGTTGTCGACCGTCGTCGTCAGGACGCGCTCGAACACGGTGGTGATCCGCCCCTCCACCTCCTCGGGATTCAGGCCGGTGAACTGCCACGCCACCGCGATCACGGGGATGTCGATGTTCGGGAAGATGTCGGTAGGTGTGCGGAGGATGATGACCGGGCTGACGAGAAGGATCAGCAGCGCGAGCACCACGAAGGTATACGGGCGCTGCAGCGCAACCCTGACGATCCACATGCTCTCTCGATGCTGGGCGACGTGGCTTCGTTGCGCTCACATCGCAAGATTTCGAATCAAGCGGACGGCGACCTTACTTTGCGGGCTCTTCCACCGTCTTCCACGAGTCGACGATGACGCGGTACGAGGCCGCATCGCTGGGCACCTTCACGTCGAAGGGCGCCCGGCCCATGGCTGGCACCATCTCGAGCATTGGCTCGACGTAGCTCGCCATGGCGTAGCCCGAGGAATCGAGCTCGATGATCCGCAACTGCACGTCGTCGGCGGCTTTGCCAGCGGTGTTGTAGACATAGCCCGTAATCCGGGCGCCATCGCCGTCCGGCTGGGCAGTGAAGTCGACGCGGAAGAGCTCGGCGCGATCCTGCGCAGCAGCGGTTTGAGGCCCCACCCCCGGCAGCGGCGCGGTCAGACTTGCCCCCAGCAGCAGCGCCAGTGCAGCTCCGAAGGCGAGCGGTTCGCGGTTATTCATGAGCACTCCTCTTTCGGGTCGGCGCATTGCACTCGACCAGTGTTGCGATGGGTCCAACGAGGACGATCGTCACAGGGCGTCGTCCGTCCGCGGCTTTTTCGCAAGAATAGAACAGGGGGCCTGTGCTCTTGCTTTCACGGCCCGCAACGCACCGCGCGCCGCCGTCGTCACAACAACAGAGAGAGAACACGCATCGCAGGAGGCGCAGCATGAGACGAGATCTGGTGTTTGCTGTCATCGCGCTGAGCCTGACGGGGTGCGCCACGCTGCAAGCGGACAGCACACGGGCCACCGAACGGCTGCTCACCGAGGCGGGATTTCAGGTCAAAGCGGCCGATACACCTGAGAAGGCGACGCACCTGCAGCAGCTGACGCCGGGCAAGATCATCCGGCGCGAGCAAAACGGACAAGTGTCCTACGTTTATGCCGATCGCACCCTGTGCAATTGCCTGTACACAGGCACGGAGCAGCAGTATCAGGAATATCGTCGCCTCGCGCGACTGCAGACCACGGCCGATGAGGAAAAGGTCGTCTCCGAGGACGCGTCCAATCCGGGGGCGTGGGGAATCTGGGGACTCTTCCCGTAGCGTCTCAACACGCGAGACAGCGAGTCACCGCCGAAACATCACCCATCCGTCATTCCGCTGTAGCCGCCGGTGCATAGCGTATTGCGCGTGACGCACGCAGTCTGCGGTGCACGCCAACCCAGGAGGCGGTATGCGGATGGTCCGCGGCACATCACTCATCAGTCTGGCCCTCTCGGTCACGACGGCGCTGGCGCCGACGGCCGACGCGATGGCCAAAGAGGACGCGCGCCCCGAAGCGCGCACTCCGGTCCGGCACGTCATCGTCGTCATCGCGGAGAACCGCTCGTACGATCACGTGTTCGGCACCTACGCACCGAAGGGTCACGAGCGCGCGGCGAATCTGCTCTCGCGGGGCATCGTCAAGGCCGACGGCACCCCGGGCCCCAATTTCGCAGCGGGCGCCCAGTTCACGGTGCCACCACATCCGTCCTTTTATATCGGCGCACCGAGCAAGACGCCGTACACGATCCTGCCGCCGCCTGACACGCTCGGCGCCCACACCGCGGGCAGCGACACCAACCCGTCGCCGTTCAAGACGCTCGCCGCGGCGTCCGCCGAGCCCGACCTCGAGGCCGCCGACCTGGCGCTGCTGACGACCGGCGCCACCGGTCTGCCGACTTCATCGTCGACACGCGGGTGACGAATGCGACCGCGCTCCCCAACGGGCCGTTTCAGCTGACCGGGCCCACGATGCCGTACGACGCCTACACCGGCGATACGATCCATCGCTTCTACCAGATGTGGCAGCAATCGGATTGCCGCGTGGCGACCGCGACGCCGGCGAATCCGAGCGGCTGCCTCAGCGACCTCTACCCGTTCGTCAACATCAGCTTCTCGACGCGCGACAACGGCGTCGGCAACCCGATGGCGTTCTTCAACGTCAATGACGGCGACGCGCCGTTTCTCAAGCAGCTGGCCGACGAGTTCACCTCGAGCGACAACTTCCACCAGTCCGTGATGGGCGGAACGGCGGCGAATCACATCATGCTCGGCACCGGAACGCCGTCTTCTTCAGCGACGGCAACGGCAACGCGACCGCTCCCGCCGCCAGCGTGATCGCGAACCCGAATCCCAAGCCCGCCACGAACAACGTCTACACGGTCGACGGCAACTGGAGCGATTGCTCGGATGCTTCTCACCCCGGCGTTGGACCGATCGTGAGCTATCTGGCGTCGCTGCCGTATCACCCGGGGCCGAACTGCGCGCCGGGTCACTTCTACATGCTCAACAACGTGAATCCCGGGTTCCTGCCGAACGGCACGACGCGGACGACCGGTGCCTTCGTGCCGCCGTCGACCGTCCGCACGATCGGTGACGCTCTCAATGACAAGAACATCTCGTGGCGGTAGTACGGTGGCGGCTTCAACGCGGCGGTGGCGGGACAGCCGAACGCCTACTGCCAGATCTGTAATCCGTTCCAGTACGCGAAGTCGATCATGGCCGACGCGGCCCAGCGCGCCGAACATCTCAAGGACACCGCGGATCTGCTCTCCGATATCCGCAACGGGACGCTGCCTGCCGTGTCATTCGCCAAGCCCGACGGGCTGCTGGACGGCCATCCGCAGTCGTCGAAGCTCGGTCTGTTCGAGGCCTACCTCAAGAACATTCTGGACACCCTGGACGGCAACCCGAAGCTGAAGGCGCACACGGCCGTGTTCGTGATCTTCGACGAGACGGGCGGCTACTACGACTCCGGCTTCATCCAGCCGCTCGACTTCTTCGGCGACGGGCCGCGCATTCCCCTGATCGTCGTGTCGCCGTTCTCGCGGGGCGGCAAGGTCTCGCACACCTACAGCGATCACGTCTCCATCCTGAAGTTCATCGAGCGCAACTGGGGCCTGCCGCCGCTCACCGACCGAAGCCGCGACAATCTTCCGAACCCGATCGCGCGCCGGGACAATCCCTACGTGCCGGTCAATATGCCGGCGATCGGCGATCTGTTCGACATGTTCCACTTCGGTGACGAGGGGCAGGACGAGCGCGGGCACAACGACGACTAGCACTGCAGCGCACGGCGGCGGGCACTCCTGCGACCCCCGCCGTGCGCCGTCCCCCTTCAGGCCTCCTGACGGAAATAGAACGGCCCGTGGCACCGCTCGGGCGGTAACACTGCCCGCACCCGGTCCCACAGCGTGCGCTGGCCGTCAGCCGGCAGGTTCAACCTGATCGTTTCACATCGTTCGCGGGCTCCGAGCACCATGACGTCTGCCGGCGCGCGCCCCACGGGCATCCCGGCCTCGAGCATCCACGCTTCGTCAGGGCTGGGCTCATCCGTGAGGACGAACGGACACACGACGTTGAGCGAGGTGACCGTCGCGGCGGCGGCGCGGGCGGAGTACGCGCAGGGTCGCAGCCACTTCACGCCATCGTGCGTTGTGGCGACGACGTAGCGGCTGCCCGTGGTGGTGGGTAGCGTCGTCGCGCAGCCGGCGAGCAACAGCGAAAGACCAACGAGCACTCGAATCGCCATAGCGATCGCGTCTCCAGGGCGGGCGCCTTCGGCCAGGTCCGAAGGTACGAGAGGAGGGCTACGCTCCTATCGATCGTAAGACATTTTCGGAGGTCTTCGTTCGCTTTTGTCGCGACCACCACGGCCAAGCCGCGAGATGATCTGCCCCGCCTCCTCGACCAATTCACTCACGATCTGGCCGGCGGGCTTGACATGGCGGATCAAGCCAACGCTTTGACCCGCCAACAGAGCCATCGAATCGATATCGCCGCTGGCATCAGAATTCGGCGGGACCCCCATGAAGCGCAGCATGGGTATCGGCTGCCCGCCAATGACCGTCCCGCCGACCACGGGCTCGTCCGGGCGGGATTCCTGAGCACGCCCTTCCTGGCCGAGCCATTGCTGCACGAACGCCGTGCGCAACGTTCGGTGTGGGGCGTTCGGCCAGCCGTGGCCGAACAGGATGGTCCGAACCGTGTCCGCTTCGCTCGCCTCAAGCACCTTGTGCTTGTAGTGCGGGTGGGCGCGTGATTCGGAGCTGGCCAGAAACCGAGTGCCCAACACGGCCGCCTGCGCGCCAAGCGCCAGCACGGCGACCACGCCACGGGCGTCCGCGATGCCGCCCGCCGCGGCAACGGGCCGCGGGGAAACCGCATCCACGACCCGAGGAACCAGGACTAACGTCGAGACCTCTCCGGCCACATGACCTCCCGCCTCGACACCCTGCGCGATGATGACGTCCACGCCCGCCGCCGCGGCTCGTTGGGCATCGGATACGGATCCGACTTGATGGAACACCTTGACGCCCGCGGCGTGCGCTCGGTCCACGTACGGTGTCGGATCACCCCAGAAGAGTGAGAGGACGGGAACGCGCTCCTCCAAACAGACGGCCACCTGGTCCTCGATCGGGAAGTGCAGAAGCAAATTCACACCGAACGGCTTATCGGTCAGCGACCGGACTCGGTGGATCTCCTCGCGGAAGCGCGGCGGCGCGCAGAATTGCGCCTGAAGGATACCGAGACCGCCCGCGTTGCTCACGGCGGCGACCGACTCCGGGCCGGTCAAATCAGGGCCCATCGGCGCGGCGACGATCGGATATTCGATGCCGAGCATGTGGCAGAGCGCGGTTTTCATGAGCACTCCAGGCGGCTAGGGCGTTCGGCTCTCGACGTGCGTCCCCAGCGGCGAGGCCCCGAGCTGTTGCAGTAAGGACAACAAGTTCGCAAAGCCCCAATGCTCGGTGATCTTCCCGTTGTGCACGCGCATGGCGTCCACGGTTTCGAAGTGGATCTTTCGGCCGGTCGGCGCCACGCCCAGGAACGTCCCCCGGTGCGTCCCGTAATACGTCTTGAACGTCGTCACGATCTCGCCCTCGCCGGTCTGCCAGTGGATGACGGCGTGGAAGTCGGGGAACGCCTCCCGAATGGCCTGATAGAGGCCGCGTACGCCGGGCTTGTCGGGAGTCATGGCGGGCTGCGGTGTATGGTCGACGAAGTCGTCGGCGAAGAGCTCCTCGAAGACATCGAAATTGCCTTTGCTCTGCACCTCTTCGGTGTTCCGGCGGACGACAGCTTTCGCGGCTTCAACGGATGCGCTCTTGCTCATTGCGTCTCTCCAACGTTCTTCTTCGCTGTCACTGAAAGCATTGGAACCCCAGGTCGTTCAACTCCGCCACTCGTTGTTCCATGCGGGCCGCTTCGAAGCCGCCAAAGCCCGCCAACACGCTCAAATCGAGCTCCTTGAGCGATCGTCCCGAGCGCGCGGCTTCTGCCCGGAGCGATCCAGAGGCATCCAGCCTCCTTTATTCAGCGTGCGACAGTGTCCCACTCAACGAGAAGCGACAGTGGTCCACGAAACGTGGTGTTCGGCTGGAAGTGCAGCGTCTGCCCCGGTATCAGGCGAAGGCTGGGAAGCCGTGCGCTCAGTTCCTCGAGCACAACGAGCGCCTCGAGGCGCGCCAGCGGCGCTCCCAGGCAGTAATGCGCTCCGTAGCCGAACGACAGGTGCTCCCTGGCGTTCCGCCGATGAATGTCGAAGTGGTCGGGATTCTCGAAAACGGCGGGATCGCGGTTTGCCGAGCCGAGGAGGAGGAGCACGTTCGCGTCAGCGGGGACGGACACACCGCCGATCTCCACCGCCTGGGTCGTCTTGCGCCGCCAGGCGATGACCGAGGAGTCGAAGCGCAGCACCTCCTCGATCGCGTTGGGAATGAGCGAGGGGTCGCGGCAAATCTCCTCCCACGCGTGTGGCTCCGTCAGCAGCCGGCGCGCGGCATTACCGATCAACGCGGTCGTGGTTTCATGGCCGGCGAACAGCAGCTCGTACACGATCTGCGTCGCCTCCTGATGGCTCAGCGCGGGCAACTCGCCGTCGCGTGCCAGGAGCAGATCGCTGGTGAAATCGTCACGAGGATGCTCGGCGCGGCTGGCGACGAGGATTTCGGCGTAGCGCCAGAAGGCTGCCATCCCCTGGACGAGCCAGATCTGATCGCCCTCATTCGGTCGTCCCCACATGAGGAGCAGGCGACTCTCCGCACCGGCCTTGACTCGCGCCACGTCCTCGTCCGGGATGCCGAGCACGCGAAAGATGACGAGCGCGGGCAGATCCCAGGCCAGGGCGCGAATCAGCTCGGCTCGGCCGGTCGACAGGCGGTCCTCGACGAATCGAGCGGAGAGCTCCCGCACGAACGATTCCATGGCGGCGACGCGTCGCGGGGTGAAGGCGACGTGCGTGAGCCGCCGTACGCGGGTGTGTCCGGGCGGGTCACTGTTCGTCAGCGTTGGGACCGGACGAAAGCCGCCTTCGGCCAGGAGACGTCCCGCGACGGGGCAGATCGGCTGCAGCGGCGCGAGCGTGTTGGCCGCGGAAAACAACCTGGGCGTTTGGAAGATCTGCCGAATGTCGTGGTAGCGCGTGACGACCCAGTAGTCGAGGTCGTGACTGTAGAACACCGGCGTCGCCGCCCGTGCCTCCGCGAAAAATGGGTAGGGATCGGCAAGGTACGGATCGTGAAATGGATCGAAGCGGTCGGCGACATGCTCTACCTTCACTGCGTCATCTCCATGCTTTCGTGGCCGTGATGGGTACCGCCGTGGCCGTTGTGAGAAGCCGCCGGCACATCGAGGGCCGGGTTGCCGACGAAGAATCCGACGGGCTTGAGCTGAAAGCCCGCGTACCCGACGGACATCACCGGCCACTCCTCGGGGCGCGAAATGTGATGCGAGCCCACGCTGTACCAGAGGACGACGTCGGCGCGCTCGAGCCCGCGGTCCGCCGTCACGTAGGCGGGAAGCCCCGCTCCGCCTCGGTGCTGATTGGGATAGTCGCCGGCGGCGAAGAGCTCGGCGGGGTCGTAGCGAGTCACCCACAGGTGTCGCGTGATGAAGCCGGCGCGGCGGGCGATCGACGAGTCGGGGTGGGCGAGAGCCCCGACGTTCTCGCCGGGCACCAGCTTGTAGCCGACCGCCTGACCGAGCGCATTCGTGACGGCCGGATTCGTGACGATCCAGTAGCGCCCGGCGAGAGGATCGATGAGGCGCTGAGCCCCCGACTCGCGCGCGAGCAGCGTGCGTCGCGCGACCCACGCGTTGCCGTGTGGATTGGCGGAGCCGAGCGGCACCGCCTCGCTGTCGACCTCGTAGACGGAGTTCTCGAGGCCGTCGACCATCATGTCGAGCCTGAAGTTGAACCAGTGCTGATGATTTGGTGCGTAGAGACCCGGCGCGATGAGGACGCCGTGCTCGGGCTCGGCTCCGGGGACGATCGCCCCCGTCGAGACGATCCCCGTCAGCTTGATCTGTAGCTCGATCGTAGCGTCCTGATAGAGGTACCAGAAGAAGCCGTACTCGTAATTGCCCACGGTGGCGATGGACGAGATGACGAAGCGGCGCGAGCGCCGCACCTCGACCTGGCCGGTGCGGAAGTTCGTGTGCTTCCACAGGATTCCGAAGTCCTCCTCGTGCAGGCAGACGGCGTTCTCGATGATGACCGGCTCGCCCTGGCCGTCCGAGACCACCGCGTCGAGGTAGCGGATCTCGCCCAGGCAGTCGCAGCCGAGCTCGAGGCGGTTGGCGAGCATGCCCATGCCGTATTCGCCCTCGTCGAACGCGTTCTTCCGCCAATGGGTGGGCGCAGGGTCGCCGTATGGAACGACCATCTCGGCCAACGACGCGCGGTACAGGATCGGCCGGATACGCCCGCCGTCGTCGTAGCCGACGGTGTGGAGGACGAGGCCCTCGCGCGGCGTGAAGCCGAGCCGGAGCCGCCATTTCTGCCAGGTGAGCTCGTGTCCGGACAGCTCGAAGCTGGGGCCGTCAGGCTGGGTGATCTCGAGCTTCCGGAGATCGGCGCGAGGGCCGCCCGGAACGTGCGGGATGTTCCGGGGATTGGCGAGTGCCGCGGCGGTGTAGTTGCCGTCGTGCGTCGGCAGCGGGACGACGGCGTGGTCTTCCACCTCGAGGACCTCCATCCGGTCCAGGTCGACGAGCGTGACGACGCCCTCGATCGGCCGCGCGTAGCCGTTGTCGTGCTCCTGGGTGCGGATCCAGGTGAGCGCTCGGACGAGCCGGCGTATCGGGTCGTCGGCCGGCCCGTAGTAACCGGCCGACCACGGATCGATCATCGCCAGCGAGAAATCGGTCACGCCGCGCTTCTTCATGGCCGCCTGCCACGTCGGGTCGGCCTGCACCACCCGCTCGCACTCGAGGAACTCGTCGAACATGATCGGCGGCTGGACGCCGGGAACGTCCTTCCATGCCACGATCGCCCGACGCGAGATCGAGACGATGACCTCGCAGGTGGTGCGGGCGCGCCGGTCGCGGAGCAGCACGAACGCCTGGCGCTCGAACGGATCGCCGTCACGGAACGCGAGTACTGCGGCCTTCGCGGGCTCGTGGAGGAACACGCGGATGAAGAGCACCTCGCTGCCGAGCCGCTCCGACGCACGCACGACAGCGACGGCGGCGCGGACCTCGTCGGCGGTGAGGGGATCCAGCGGGTGGAACACGCCAACCATTGTCAGATCCTTTCTCCTGGCGTTGAGCGCGCGCAATCCTCGAAGAAGGCCAACAGGGGTTGTCTGAGCTCATGTGGCTCGACAAACGTGACGTAACGGGTCTGCACGAGCTCGCCCAGGCTTGCCCCGTTGATCAGTCCAGACTGTACCGGATGATGGTGAACCCCGATCTTCCGGGTCTGGGGTTCGTCGGCTTCAACTCGAGCTTCATCACGACCCTGTCGGCGGAGCTGGGCGCGAAACTGGCTGGCTCGTTGGCTCGAGGGCACCCTACACGTCATGCCGACGCACGACGAGATGCGGGAAGAGATCGCTCGGAGTCTCGAGTGGAAACGGAGGAGACGCCCCGTGGCGGCCACGTTCCTACGCGTCGCTCCTTGCGACGCCTATCGATGCCGCTCCTTGAGCTTCAGGAGGAAGGCTTCGATTCGGCCCGCGATCTCTTCGCCGTGAGTCTCGAGCGCGAAATGACCGGTGTCCAGGAGGTGCGTCTCGGCATTCGGCAGATCTCGGCGGTATGGGCCGGCACCTTCGGGTGGGAAGATGAAGTCGTTCTTGCCCCACACGATCAGCGTTGCCGGCTGTTGCTTCCGGAAGAAGGCCTGGAACTGCGGGTACAAGGGCACATTCGTCCGGTAGTCATAGAAGAGATCCATCTGGATCTCTCTATTCCCCGGGCGATCGAGACCGACCTGGTCCAGCAGCCAGGTCGTCGGATCGAGCAGGGTGTGATCGGCCACGCCGTTCTCGTACTGCCAGCGTGTGGACTTCGGCTCGACGAGGAAGTGAAGCGCGGCTCGGTTCTCGGAACTCGGATCGGCCCAGTATTTCTTGATCGGGTCCCAGAACTCGCGCAGGCCTTCGTCGTAGGCGTTGCCGTTCTGGACGATGAGTGCCTTCACCTGTTCGGGACGCCGCAGCGCGAGCCGGTATCCAACCGGCGCGCCATAGTCCATCACGTAGAGCGACAGCGTACCGAGACCGAGCTGATCGACGAGGGCGTCGACGACGTTGGTCAGATTCTCGAACGTGTACGCGAAGCTGCCGCGATCCGGCATGCCGCTCTGACCGAAACCGGGAAAGTCGGGGGCAACGACGTGAAACGAGGGCGCCAGGCGCGGGATTAGATTCCGGAACATGTTGGACGATGTGGGGAAGCCGTGCAAGAGCAAGAGCGCCGGAGCGTCGGGGCGACCGGCTTCCCGATAGAACACGTCCACGCCATTGACGCGGGTTGTGTTGTAGTGCACCGGGTACGGTGTACGCGCGGACGTGCTGACACGTGCCATATCTCGCCTCCAGGGGTCGACGGCAAGAGCCGGTTCTTTCTGCCCCTCTCACTTGGAAGCCGATTCCCGGCGTGGCGTTACATGAGCAAGAAGTCTAGGGACTCTCTCGTGGACCGAACGCAAATGCGGGCACCGTCACCGCGTACCGCGCTCCGCCGACAGGAAGCGGGAGCCGAAAGCTGCGCCGGCCACCCGCGGGAACGTCGTTGACAGTCGTGATCGCTTCGTTGGTCGGCTGACCAGCTTCGTCCAAGATCTGCGCCTCGAGCTGCACCCACTCGAGCCGATAGAGGTAGTGGTTGTCGAGCAAGCCCACGATTGCCACATCGCGCCCATCCGCTCGTTCCAGCTGCCATTCGATCCTGAAGAATCGTTCCTCTGGCGAGACGTGAACCTGCGACTCGGCGGCGGGCGCAGACCACCCGAGGAGCGCCAGCCAGAGGAGGGCCGATACGGCGATCGGCCGAATGATCGCAGTATTCACCGCGTCGACCAAGCGCTACGAGGCCGGCACCGGAACCCACGCGTCTGGACAACTCGTGACGGACGGGTAATACGCAGCGAAGCTCGGGCAGACCGCCGGAGCCGTGAGGTTTGCATCTGTCGTCAGCGGGCCGCCGGCGACACCGCCTGCTGGTACGCGCCGAGCAACGCCGGATCCTCGATCGAGCCGTGGTGGTGGACCTGGCGCCAGCGCCCGTTCGTCCGGCAGAAGATGCGCGTCGTGCGGATGACGAGGTCGAGCGCGATCGGGCGGCGCTCGAAGCGCCCTCGCTCGCGGCCCACCGCGTAGAAGATCGAGTCCGAGCCGTGGATGGTGTAATCGTGGAACTCGACGGAGAGACGAGCGGAGCCCGCGAAGAGCCGCGCGTAGACGGCGCGGATCGCCTCCCAGCCGCGTGCGACGCCACCGACCGGATTGTCCATCACGACCTCATCGGACTGCTCCCAGTTGTCGGCCAGGAGCACGAGATCACGCCCGTTCAGCGCGCGATAGAATTGCGCCAGCGCCTGCTCGGGGCGGCTCAGGTCGCCGAGTTCCTCCCGGCCGGTGATGGGTTCGGTGACCGGTCGAACGACCGCCGTGAATCGTCCAGTCATCTCTCGCCTCCCACCCGGTTGCGATGCGGGGGCTCCATCGCGGGATTCCTGGATGACGTGGCGAGGCAGCACCCTCACGCGGCGCGGTGGATCAACTCGTTCATCGGTTGACTGGGATCGAGCACTTGCGCCGCGATCTCGCCGCCGCGGACGGGAAGTGATCGATCGAGCAAGCCGAGCTGGACGAGCACCGACGCCTGGTCCCAGTACAGGTGCTCGTGCGCGATTTTGTCCCCCTCGAACTCGATGATGGCGACGAACGGGACTTCCACCGGCCTGCCCGTCGGCGGGATACCGGGCAGGAGCCAGTCCATACGGATCGAGTGCGTGAAGCGAATGATCAGCTCATCGACGACTCGACCCTGCCCGATGGTGCGGGAGACGGGAACGATCTCGATGTCCAGCGGCACTTGTGTGAGGAAGTGGTTCGCGTAGAAGTCCCGCACCGCATCGCGCCCTCGGGCGCCGACCATCAACGGGACCAGATTGACGTGGGCCTCCGACGTCATCGTCGCCACGGATTGATCGGCGTCCTTCATGGTGAACTCGGCGCTGAGGTGCTTGTCCCAGGCGCTCGACAGTGTTTCTTCGGTTTCCATTCGTCTCCTTTTCCCCAGCGGGCGCAGCGACGCCCACGGCAGTTGAGAGGTGTCGCGGGGAGCGTGCGGACGCCCCGGGCACATGTTTTGGCAAGAATCGGAGAGAGGCCGTGTCGCCAGGCTCGGCATGCCCTTGAAGTCCCTGATATATCTGGAAGGAGCCAATCGTTCAGGGAGCGGACACATGACAGACGAGAACGCGCGCAAGATCTTCGTCAACCTGGCGGTTCGGGACCTCAAGAAGACCAAGGAATTCTTCTCGGCCCTGGGCTTTTCGTTCAATCCGAAGTTCACCGACGACAACGCCGCGTGCATGATCGTCAATGACGAGGCCTTCGTCATGCTGCTGAACCAGCCGTTCTTCAAGACGTTCACCAAGCGCGAGGTGTGCGACACGAGCAAGTACACCGAGGGACTACTCGCGCTGTCGTGCGACAGCCGCACCGAGGTGGACGAGATGGTGAAGAAGGCGCTCGCGGCCGGGGGCCAGCTCGCGATGGACCCGCAGGACCACGGCTTCATGTACGGGTGGAGCTTCTACGATCCCGACGGACATCATTGGGAGGTGTTCTGGATGGACCCCAAGGCCGCCCAGTAACGTGGAGCGGAGCCGGCGGTGAGCGCCGCCGGCCCCGGCTGTCACTCGCGCTATCGTGCGGCGGGGAAGTTCGTGTCGAACTTTCGGCTGATCTCCATCACCTTCTCGCCCGTGAAGCCGTCGCCGGTGGCGAGGTCGGCGATCGCCTTGAAGTAGTGGTCCTGCCCTCCCGGCAGACTCCAGTCGAGCATGCGTGCCGTGGTGTCGCCGACGTTCTTGAAGCGGTGCACCACGTTGCGCGGGATGAAGACGATGGTGCCGGGGCCGGCCGTCGAGGTCTGGTCACCGACGGTCAGCTCGTATGTGCCCTCGACGACGAAGAAGATTTCTTCCTGGCTGAAATGGACGTGGTCGGGCGGTCCTTCACCGGGTTTGTGGGATCCGAGGAGGACCGAGATGGCGCCCCCGGTGGCTTCGGTGCTGAGGAGCACTTTCAAGTCCAGACCGAAGGCCTTGAGCGGCAGCGCTTGTTCGGGTGTCACGATGGTGGCGTGCGGTGCGGCGGATCTCACAGTCATGGTGTCTCCAGTTTCTTGTGCCATGGACGCCGCGAAGAATCAGTCCACCCGATACGACGCGCACCGGTCGGTGGGCGGTTCGTTCACCGTGGGTGGTTTTCGCAAGAATCGGACAGGGCGTCTGGGCGCCCTGCCGTGATCGAGTTACGTCTTGCAGTACGAGGGCACCCAGCTCTTCTCGAGCATCTCGGGCGCGATGGTGCTGTAGTCGAAGGCTTTCCCATCCCCGATCATCTGCTCGACGCTGAAGAGCAACGTCGTCTCGGGAATGTCGCGGAAGAATGCCCGATACATCGGCTCCACCATGTAGCGAGCCGCGCGCAGCCCGAGGGGGCCGAGGAAGTTGCGGCGCTGGCCAACGTGAGCCAGCTCGTCGGTCATGACTTCACGCAGAAGCGCGCGGACGCGCTCACGGGCTTCGGGCTCGTCGGCGAGGACGCTGTCCAGGACGCCGTCGATATGCCCGTACACCGTCAAGCCCATCAGCTCGCTCACGAAGGCGGGCGGGGCGAGCATGGCTTCGGGGAACATGGGGAAGAGACGGTACATGCGGCTCATCCACTTGCCGAGCGGAGCCCATTCCACCTGGTCGAGGTGAAACGTTCGGAAGATCTCCTGGAACAGTCGCATGTGACTGAATTCTTCGCAGAGGTGATACAGCCCGATCTTCGCGATCATCGAGGTCGACTCGGTGATCGGCTCCGTCCGGTCCCACGCGCTGGAGATGCCGACGTATTCGTGGCGGGCGAACTTATAGAGGAACGTCAGCAACACAGTCTTGCGATCGAGCGCCCGGGGGTCGTCGTGCATGATCACGCAGTTGCGATAGAACCGCGTGGGGTCGGCCAGCGGCTGCCGCGACCGAACTCGATGCGCTTGGAAATCGGCCAGCGCGTCCCGCTTCTTTTCGAGATCCTTCTGGCTCTGGAGAATCTCGCCGTCGTGGCCCACGCAATATCTCCAGTACGCCTCGAAGTTGGCATGCCTCTCTTGCCGGGTCGCCGAGGTGAAGATCGATCGGTAGGGGACGCCGCTCAAACGCGATCGCAGGGTAAACACGTATCAGTGTAACTCCCATGTCTCATGCGAGGCGCGCGGTCGCCAGGATTCAGAAGCGCACGAAGGCGCGCAGCCCGCCAACGACCGCGGTGTCGACGTTCTTGACTCCACCCGAGCCGCTTGCCGTCTTCGTGAGCGCGGGGTTCACGACCTGGAGGTCGAGGGTCGCGCCGATCGACTTCACGACCGCGACGTTGTAGTAGAGCTCGACGGCGTCTTCGCGATCGAGGCCGATGTCGAAGCGCCGCCGGAGCACGGGGAGGAGGTCGTCGCTCAGCTCGAGCCGGGACCAGCCGATCCCGAAGGTGTCGTTGGGCCGTCCGGGCACGATGCCGTTGCCCGAGAGACCGACGTTGTAGGCGTACTTGACGGGATTGACCTTGCCGTCGGACACGCCGAATCGGAAGAAGACGCCGAGCCCCTTCTTCGGGTCGCTGCGCGGACTCCAGAGGTACTGATCGAAGTTGTAGTACACCGTCCACGTCTCGCCGCGGGTCTTGAGCGGCTGGGGCGGAGTGGCCAGATCCGGAAACCGCAGCGCGATGATCCGGCGCAGGACGGGGCCGGGGTCGGCGAGTCGAGGGAAGCGATTGACCAGGAGCAGCGCCGCGGTATCTCCGGGGTCCTGCAGCAGCTGGACACGCTCCTTGTTACTCCACAGGAATCCCAGGAGCTGATGGCCGGCCAGGCCAAAGGGCTTGACGGCGACCCGTGCCTCGGACGCGACCATGACGCCGTCATCGAAGAGATGATCCAGGCTGTTGTCGAGCGGCGTCCCGTTGGGATCGATCACGGCCGCCGTGATCAGAGCCTCTTTCCCGAGCACGAAGATCAGGGAGCCGCCCCATGCGGAGAACGGCGCGGTAATGGCGGCGAGATTGAGATTCAGGCCGAGGTTCAGGAACTGCGTGCGGAAGTCGTGGGCGAAGGCGTTGTCGTCAGCCGCCAGGCCGTTGAACTTGCCCACCGCGATTCCGAACCACGGGGCGAGGAACTGGGTGTACGTCAGCTGCATGAGCGCGGTGGCGGGGTCGTCCACCCTCACCGAGGGGAGGATCCCCGCCATGTTGACCGGAACCAGGGCTCCGGAATCTTTGATGGCGCTGCTGCCGTAACTGGAGAACGCATAGGCGGTGAAGAACCCGCCAGGCCAGAGGC
>Ga0207684_10000547_pt1 | contig 46307 bp, 39 predicted proteins | sample KBSK5501metaG_FD_184342 | JGI IMG/M metagenome (GOLD analysis project Ga0207684, IMG submission 184342) | Corn, switchgrass and miscanthus rhizosphere microbial communities from Kellogg Biological Station, Michigan, USA - KBS K5-50-1 metaG... | ecosystem: Host-associated > Plants > Roots >... | reverse complement strand
CTTTTCGCTGCTCCTCAGTTAAATAGGGAGCCAGCGCGCTCAGGGCGCGGACCTGAGCCTCCTCATGGAGGCGTTGCGCCACCTCCAATGCGCGTGTTAGCTGCTCCTTGCTCAAGTGCGGAGCCAGCGCGCTTATTGTGGCGGCGCGAGTTTCAGCGTGGTCGAAGGCAAGGCTTGCGTTTAGAGTATGACTAATCACCTCGCCGCCAAAGCCCCTTGCCAAACGGCTCAACACCGGCTCTCGTTTCGCATCACTTTCTATGCCCGCCATAGCTCCTTTATCCAGGAGTTCGAGTACCCTGCTGCGGCCCACGGCGACCTGTTGCTTGGTCAGCTTACCTGTCTCAGCAATGGCGGCATACATCGTGATCCTTTGGCCTAGGCTTGGGATGCGGGCGGCGATACTTAGTGCGCGCTCAGGTGTCCACAAACCCATCGCGACGGCTTGCGCTACAAGCTCGGGCTCGAAATTTGCCGCCATGCTGTTGATGGTCGCCCGAATCAACAAATACCGAAGACATAGGTCGAACGTTGCTGGTTCTCGATTACCTGCTATACCATCTTGCGAGGCCCTCAATGCAATCTGCCAACCATGGTAAAGATCACTAACGTAGCCGTCGTAAGCGTAGTTACGCTGTTCTACGCGGGCCCGCAACCAGCGATCATCGGTGAAGAGCAACTCCAAGGTGTCATACTCATGACTGTTACCTGTTTGCACTGCTGTGAGGTGATAGGCCAGATGCTCGAACAGGTAGTCATTATCATCATGTGGAACGGTGTGCCAGCCATCTCCCCTGCGCACCGCCCAGTACGCCCTCAGAAGGGCATGGTGTGCACGCTGGGATTGAGCTTTGAAGCGGACCGCAAGTAGTTCACGGATAAGGTCATGCACCACTATCCTTTGGCCTTCGCCTGCTCCTGCTATGTCCAGCAGCGCCCGCGCATGCAGCAGCTCAAGGAACTCAGTCGTTGTGTCCTTGTCCAGCCCTGCAAGGCCCTGCCAAAGATAGCGAATTGCACCGAAGGGAACAGATTCGTCCTCTGGGAAGATTGACAATGCCATGTAGAGTGTCCGCGCTTGCTTACGCAGCTCCCTGGGCTCTTGAAGTCTCTGTAGTTCCCGCAGACTCAGCTCAAGCGTGGCTTGCAAACTGTAATGGGCATCTGGATATGTCGTGCCGACGCTAAGGCGGAGTCTCTCCGCATGTAGATTTTCCAGCCAAGTATCAGGGTCCTTGCCTTCCAGTTGCGGTCCAGCCAGACGGATGGCCAATGGGAGGTACTCCAGGCGCTCGATGATCGCCATCTTTGTATCATAACTAGTGTCCCGAAGCGCTCCATGCGCCGATCGCTCCAACAAGTCGAGAGCTTCCTGGTCTGTCATGGGTGGAACTTTATAGACCTGAGCGTTTAGATTCGTGGCAATTAATCGGTTGCGGGTAGTGAAGAGTAGGCTGCAGTGCGGGCAATCAATACAAAAGTATTCGAGGTCAGCTTGTTCCCAGACATCATCTACTATAAGCAGGCAACTGCGGCTGTCTAGCGCGTCCGCCAAAGCGTTCTTTAGTAGATCAAGCGTAGGAGACACGCCTGGGATGCCTCCTCCCAGCCACTGAATCCACTCACTAATCTTGTCACGCAATTTTGATTCTCTGGTAAGAGGGTCAAACAGCTGTCCGAGCGATGTCCACAGAATCCCATCCGGGAATGCACGCTGAACGGACCTGTCATCGCATAAAAGGCGAGCCAGGACGCTTTTGCCAATGCCGCCCGCTCCATGTAATGCGATGAGTCGGGCGAGCATACCTCTATGAGCGGAATCCGGAGCGGCAAGCGTCGAAGCCGATTGCACAAGAGCAGTGCGTAGAGTATCTAACTCCACACTGCGCTCGACCACAACTTTAGGTTTGGGCACGTGAGCGTAAAAATCGCGACGCTGATGACTAACCTGAGATGGTGAAGTATCAAGCCACGGGATGAGTAACGGTTTGCGCATACTTGACACGCGCTCGTCAAAGCAAGCGAGGGCGCGCTCGAGCCCGTAGGCGGCGTAAATCAATCCAGCTAGTCGCTCAGGTTGCAAGCGCTCACGACCACCTTTACGCGCCCAATTGAGACCGGCGGCGATGGTGGAAAGCCACCAATCGAGCTCAGCGTCTTTGTGGCCTGCAGGACTTTGAGCAAGCAGGGCGTCAACCTTAGCTCTAATCGGTACTATTAGCCTGCGAGCGGTCTCGGCTTGCCAAGGCGCGCTTTGTGTAAGAAGTATGTTGCGCATGCTTAACTCTAGCAGTTCAAGCCAATGTCTGCGGCTAGCATCGCTAGATACGGGTAATACTTGCTGCAGCACATCAAACTCGAGATAAGCCAGGTCGAAAAATGGAATCCCATTCGGTACAGTGAGGGCAAAGTCGATGAGTTTGGGTGTTGCCTCTGCCTCAAATTCAATGTCGCGCAAGCAGAGAATGTTGCCTGAATGCAAGTCCCCGTGAATGCGACAACGCAGCGTGCGCGGATGGTAAGCAAGGGCAGCTGACGGCCAAACCTCCGGTCGCAGATAGGCCAGTGGATTTGGCAGGGGTCGGACCAGCCCGTCTACCTGCATGGTGGCAGCATCCATATTGTCTAGGAGTAAATGTTCACGAAGATTCGCATGCAGATCAGCGGTGCGATCGCTGCCCAGCAGTTCCAGAAGCAGTGAATGACAGCCGCCTTTCACTTCAACACCAGGATCGATGCTACCTGTGCTCAGTTGCTCTTGTCGCCAAGCATCAAATCCGGATGAATACCACTGGGCGAGACCACGTGAAACCTGGGTGATGTGCCTCTGACCCAGGATATCATCTATTCGTTGTTCGGAGAGAAGGCTATTTAGCGGCTCGACCGCCAATACGGATTCGAAGGCGACGTCGTATGCCATCCCGCTCCACTGGCCATCAGATGAGTTGGAGCGCGCGCGAAGCTGAACAATGAAGGGATCTAGCTGTTTCGTTGGCTCTTCGGCATAGAATGACTCCTCTGCATCAGCCCACTGCTTTGTATGAATCTTGACTATGTAGGACCGCTCGGGGTCAAGACTGTCGATAGGTTGGAATGCGGCAGCAAGTACTCGAGCTCCAGAGTACCCAGCCCTGTATTCGCGATACGTGTGCAAGTAGCGCAGTCCAGGAAACGCATTCAACAACATGCGTATCACAGAGTCTGTAAGAGAGGGAGGCGTCGTCGGCATAGAAAGGATCTCATGCAAAAGTTAGAGGACAGCATTGCCCACCTAATTGGTAATGGTATACCCACACTTTCGGAAACGCAAGAGTTGATGCGCGAGGATTTGCGGGTTGTGGTGCATGGGTTGCCTACACAGTGGTATTTCGTGGGCCAAGCCCAACGAACGTCGTGGAGCAGATCCTACCGACTGACGACGGAGTGTAGAGATTCCTCAAACCATCTGAGCTAGCGCATGCATATCAAAGTATTGCTACGGGAAAATGCTGCACGAACTACTCAAGCGATCTCATTTAGGTGCGGTGTGTTGGGCGACAATGAAAACTACGCTGGCAAATCCCATTGACGTTCAACAGCGGTGGCAGCGGCGTCAAGGGAAGGGACATGTATGACCAGCTAGCGCATGTCTGGACGGTGTGCACATTGCTTACGTGGTCATGCTAGCAGCCCTTTCATCCTCGCGCCCAATTCGCCACGAATATGAAGAGCGCGTTCGAATCAGCTCATCGGGGAGGGAGCAGCGGATCTTATAATCTAACCTTGCCTCATCCACAAGTGCAGACTGGTGTTACACCGGCACAGGCATGTGGAATGAGGAGAAGGTGGGGTTGAGGCAAGAGAATGCTGATGCAGATGAGGGGTGGTAGCAGCCACACATTATAGCCGGTGGCAAACATCCATGCGGTCTTGCCGACCTGGCGTATCATGAAGGGAAGCGCCGGAACTTAGGAATGAGCTAAGGATTCGCCTGCGTTGAGGCACCTCTCTTTGGGGTGCAGTCAGTATGCAGCATGATTGGAGAGCAAGAAATGCTAAGTTCACAGACTGGGCCTGCCGCTCCAACGTTCGAACGTATCGAAGAGTATAAAGCAGTCTTGGATAATTTAGCTGCGGTAAGCGCCCGACGGCAGAGCCTCAATGACGTGTTTGTTGGCATCAATACCGTATTTCTCACCGCATTGGGCGTTCTTCTGTTTGCCAGCCGACTTACTTCTTGGGGTGCTGTCATTGCAATTGGCGCAATTAGCGCTGTCATCACTCCTATCAACCTCACGTGGATCGCAGCACTTGTTCGGTATCGTCGTGGCCTCCGTTTTCAGTTGCAGTATCTGCGCGAAATAGAAACAGAGTTTCGGCAGAGAAGAGGGACGATTTCTGGCAGCCCTGATATTGGGTTTTTCTTGCGGCTAGATGAAGTACGACGCCCCCGCTCCGGCAATACGCGCCTTGAGGTTCTCCTCGCCGCATACTTCCTCTGTGTATTTCCACTTATCACGGGAGCAATCGCGACGCTGACGTACTTTGTAACAATTGGTTATCTCTCTCCGCTGAACTTGACGTAACTATCAGTTGGACAATGTAAGGCCAGAGATATGCCGAGGAAACGATACGGATTCGACACCTGGGTATACTAGAACTGCCAACCATGTGGTTTCGAAGGATTCGAAGAAGCCAGCCCCAACCGGACAATATTAGCCAAGATAGGTCGCCGTAGGTATGGCAAACGAAGCCCTGGAGTGCGAGTTATCCTACTTGCAAACGCTACCCGTGCTATTGAATTCCAGGATTCACTTGTATCCTGTCGTGGACGTGACTTGTCCCTGTAATAGGCGCCCAAGGGATTGTATACGCATCTCTGCTGGATCGTAGTTTCCCTCTCAGCGCTAGAGCGAAGGAACACGGCGGTAGGCGACGGATCCGGAATCAAGGGTGGAGCCGAGTTTAATGAGACAAGATATTCAGACGCAGCTCCTCAACTCCTTCCCGCATAGTAAGTGCAAGGGAATTATTCAGAGGTATGATTTGGGCCACTCCGGCGCAGCCGCTTTTGCCGTTCGATTCCGCGCTACTCATAGGTCAGGTCTCGAGGGAACCTATTTCGTAAAGATTGGAGACAAATCTTGGGCTGAAAATGAAATGAGTCTTTACACCGAATTATCGGCAGCTGGTTTGTCACCCCTGCTTGCACCGCTACAAACCGTTTCGAAGACGATCGAAGGTATGACTGCTGTTGCCTATTCGGTGGCGTTTGGATACTTATTGCAACCTCGTCCATTGAGCAGCCTGTTGGAGGATAGCGCACGAGATACCACAGCGACACGTCAAATAAGGTATCTCGCACGTGCGCTTGTGGACTGGCACGTCGGTGCAGGCACTACCAGCGAGGTGGAGATTCTGGATTCCCAAGACCTATTGCATAGAATGCTCGGAGAGAGACGCCTGAGTGATATTTTTGACATACTCCGTACTCATCTTCCCTGGTGGGACCAAGACAGCCATTTCATAAGAATCGAAGGGCATCAAGATCCTTTACCAAATCCCATCACCTTTGCACGGAAAGACGTTTGGGAGAGTGTTGCCTACAGCCCGCCTTGTCCAATTGGACGGATACATGGTGATCTATATTCCGAGAATGTCATTTGCCTGACAGACCCGCACAGTTGGCCGAAAGTTGTCGACTTTGCTCTGTCAGTGCCAAGAGGCAATCCTTTCTTCGATTTTGCATACCTTGAATACGACATAATGAGGCGCACCCTGTCAGTTGAAACCCAAGCCGATCGCGAGCAGTGGTTGTCATTTCTAGCTATGAGCATGACTAGCGTCCTTCCGAGTGTGCGCCCTAGTAGTGGGCTGGGCGCAAGGACATGGAGACTTATACGGCCACTTCGCGAGCAGGCGCGACGACTCATCCGTGGTGCCACCAGCAGCATTGACCGTGAGGGGTTCGAGACCGCTTGGCGTCTTGCTGGTGTAGCGGCAGGTCTTAACTATGCCCGAAAGATTGATCCGCATCGGCCACATTGTGAGCGCGAGTCCGCAATGCTCTTTGCCGCATTCGCACTTAGGGGTGTAGAGGGTTTGACCGCCGATTCTGGCTGGAAGTACGATCCGGGACTTGAGGTCCCATGGCTGACAGTTAAGTCACCAATTGTGGTTGGACGTACTAGCGATGAAGATGCTGACTATCCACCGATACATGGCGATAAGGATCGTGCATCCGGGCAAAGGGCGAGTAACTTTCTACCTCCCACTGAAATAGAGCGCTTAGACCTACTTCAGCGACTTGAGGCGTATGCTGACGGTAAATCAAGCTGGCTCCCAGGCGGACGGCCACTCGATAGCCGTACTGTGGAGTTGTGCCAAACCCTCTATTCGAACCTGCTTGCAATTTTAGATGAGCTGCTCGCTCCTCAGTTCATCCACTCAGATCCCGACTTTGCAGGGCTCTCAATCCCAAGTCTTGAACGAGGCACTTATGGGCACGGATTGAGAGTAGCTCACATAATGTGGCACATAGTCGACAATCGCCGAAGATCCAAGCTGACGCCCGTTGAAATCGCGTTGCTAATCTTGGGGGCATTTTGGCATGATCTTGGCTTGAATCTATCGGCTGAGGAGCGCGAGGATCTATTATGGCGTAGCGAATCAATGTGGGAAAATAGCGGCCCCACTCTAGAGTTGAGGGAGATGCTTGAAAGTCTAATTTTGGCGAGCAGAAATCCTGCAGCAACACGTTTTGAACTTGAAGAGATTCGCCTCAGGTTAGCCCAAGTCGAAGAGGCGCTTATCGCGCAACTGGCTATTGCACGGCACGCTACAAGGGACCGATATGACGAGATCTACCAAGAGGTGAAGGGGACAAGTACTGCCCTATGGCCTGAGGGGTCTTTTCTGGAATCGCGCTTGTCTTATGATGGTGCCTCATTCTACGAAGAACTAGTCAATATATGTGAAGGCCACGACGGAGCCGCCCTGATTGTTGAAGACAGTGCCGAGAAAAGTTACAGGCAGCCGAAGCTTTCGAAGCATATACTTATGGGAACCTGCCATGTGGACGTACAATTTGTAGCTCTTGCGCTTCGACTAGCAGACATGCTCGACTTCGATGGTGAGCGCACGCCACCTGCGTTGCTTGAGTTCTTACGCGAGCCAGGTCACCCAGCAGATTTTGGAACGCAAATGCTTTCGGAATGGAAGCGGGTCGCATCTTCGTCAAACTGGTGGTTTGATCAGGATTCGCTCGTCCTCCGCGCAGAGTGCCGGGATCACATTGTCCATCATGCACTCGTCGACTATTGTAGGCAGCTACAATTGGACACGCACACGTATTATGAGGTGCTCTTCGAAAGAGAGGGCGAGGATTGGCCATTTACGCTACCTCTCAAGGTTGGAATAGAAATTGCTGAGCATGGCTACCAATATTTCCCGTACACCTTGGAGTTGGATGATAGAGGAGCATTCAGTGCTCTCTTGCACGGCGTTGGCTTCAACGCTCCTATACACGCGATTGGTGAACTGATCAAGAACGCGGTCGATGCGTGTATGCTCCGAGATGCACTGATTAATCTCAAAGAGCCGCTCGTTTCATTGGATACAGGCCATCGTATCATTATTCGGTATGAAGAGCCTGCCGGTGATCGCTTGTATCCGATTCTAATTGTGCAAGACACAGGAATAGGTATGGATTATCCGACCCTCATGGAGTGGTTTCTGAGAGTTGGTCAGTCTTACTATCGATCATCAGCGTTTGCTAAAGTACGTGAGGCCCTTCGTGCGAGAGGATTGGATTTCCTGCCAAGCGCAAGCTCAGGCGTTGGGTTTCTCTCAAGTTTTCTCCTGGCCGATCGCGTGACCGTTGAAACCGCTGCAGCAACTAGTGCAGATATGGAGGAAGTAGGCAATCGTGGCGACAGGCACTTGCGCACCTTAAATCTTGATGGACCCACGCGATTAATCCAAATGACGGTCACCGAAAATAGTGGACTTACTCCATTCAAGGGAACTCGAATTACTCTACACCTTGCTCGAGGCGGAGCACGCGAGCAGGGCTTGCTTCCTCCGACATGGGGCGAGGTTATTCGCCATGTTAAGGATGTGTGTCAGGATCTGCCTTATGTGCTTACCCTCGAACACATATCTGACGATCAAGTAACGGTAACCTATTTAGATCAGGCTGGCCTGAGTCTAAGCATGCCAAGAGACCTAGAGCAATTTGCACTCCGCATCATGGTGGCTGACCATGAATCATGTCTGGTGGGAGAAATTGCCCTTGTCAGCCCGCGGTCTGCTCGTCAAGAAGAGAGTGAAGTGCGGACCTCAAGCAACATTGAGATGCTCCCTGACTCGGCACTTTTGCTAAATGGATTTACTCTGGGCCATGTCCCTGGACTTCCCCACGGCCACGACATGGGGCGTGCGGCTACTGCACGCCTACGCTTTGATCAACGATTGAGCCAGGGAAGTCGCAGGTTTCCCTTTAACAAGCTGAGCAATTCCAAGAATCTTGGTTTGCAGGTGGCCGAGGCGGTCGTGCGAATATGGCTTAGTCACCTAATCGATAACCGAGTGGATCCTCTCTGCGCCCAGGTTTGTAATCTCCAACTTGAAGAAACTAAAGTTCAGTTGAATCGCCAAATGTGGCTTCAGCGATATAGCGCACTGGAGCTATATTTGTTGGCTAGAGACGGGTGGGCGTCAGCAATTGTTGACAGCAGTCCCAACCCCGAGGAGGAGATTGCTCGTTGGGAAATGAGTGAAGGTGGCCCCATACCGTTTCCGTTGGCTAGCCCTCGCATATGGCACAAACTCTTGGAGTTAGCGCTTCCTCAAATTGCAAATCTAGTGTTCTCGACAGATGGGCAGGCCCTCATACTACCTCCCAAGTCAAACTGGCGTCAGGTGCTAGATTCGTGCCATGACTTTGTGGAACGACCAGTTCGTTGGACTGTAGAACCTGTCCAACCCGACTTGCCTTGACCTGCTTTACCTTACAGTAGCGCTTCATCGTCCTACCTCCCGCAGCAGTTGCTCCGGGTTCCACACGTGTTCAGCCAGTTCGATATACAGCGCCTGGCGCGCGTCGAGCTGCTCCTTGTTGAAGCGTTCATAGGGCTGGAAGCGCAGGCCAGATTGGTGAACGAAGCGCTCAAAACCAGGGTTATGGCGATAGGTCTGCTCATTCAAGGACTGAGCCAGCAGGTTCTGCCCGTAATAATGTTGCACCTTTTCATCATACGGGAGATCACCATAGCTGGCGTTAAAGCTCTTGGGGAGCAGGAGCAGATCGCCAATGCGGTTGCGATACTCCGCGAAGTCACGCTGGTGGGCGAACTCATCGGTGTGGCGCTCATAGTGGTTCGCCCAGATGTGCTCGACCTCATATCGCTGGTTGCCCATCGCCGTGACATACTCCGCGAAGTGCGACGGCTGGCCAGACTGCTGCTCGATGTAATCGGTCATGCGCGCCAGAATGAGGCGAACAGGATTACGGTTCTGCTGGTGCATGAAGAATCGGTCGTTGCTGGTGAAGCTCTCGCGATCGGTCTTCAGTCGCTGGTATAGTACGCTGGCAAGCTCGTCCATCGGAAGGCGCCGGATGTCGCGCATTGTGAGGAACGCGGCATATTGCATCGTCGAGAAGTCATTGCTATGCCAGTTCCAGATGCGCCGGATCAGCAGGATGTCGAGATACATAGCGACGACCCGCAGCTTCCTCAGCGCCACCTCCTCGCTATCCTCAGGCGTCAGTGGGGCCAGCAGCACAGGGTATTGCAGGGTGAAGCCATGCTTCGCGTTGTAATAGACGTGCTCAAGCCTGGGCATGAGCGCGCTCGACGCCTGCACCAACTGCAGATAGTGACGCGAGTAAAAGTTGAAATCGCGGTCAATGAAGCGACAGTAGCCGCCAGAGGTTGTTAGGTTGAGGTCTTCACGATGGCTGTTCTCGCGTACCCATCGATGAAACTCTGTGCCAATGCGGTCGAAGTCCTCCGGCTTCGCGCCTTTCTCGCGCGCCCGAATGTTCTTCGCGTACTGGCTACGTAGCCACGCCTTGAAGAAATCGGCGTCCACATCCTTACCAATATCCGCCAGCGCAGCTATACGCTGCTTCCACATTTCGTGCGCTTCGGTGCGCTTCGTCGACTCGGTGATGCCCGCGAGAAGGTAGCCCTTGAGCATATCCACGGGACTGAGCGAGAGGCCGCGGTCGTTCATTGTCTCGAAGATAGTGTAGGCGTCCTCATCCGAGTGCGCGGTGATCTCGACGAGATGCACATTCTCCTTGAGCCAGTCCACAAAGAATGGCAGGACGCGCTCGCTCAGTTCGTCGGGAAAGAGATTTGTGATGTCGTCGTAGCGGGCGACGATATTCTGCACGGATTCGGGCTTGCCCTCGGCGTCATATGACTGGTTCTCGAAAAGCGCCTCCATGCATGGGATGCGCTCGTCCACCTGGATATTGAAGGACTTCTCCCCGAATTGCTCGGAGAAGATCATCTCCGCGACCGCTGAGACTTCTTTGCGCTCACGCTGCAGGTTGTGAAGGTAGATGAGCAGCAACGTGAGTGTGGTGAGGCGCTGCTGGCCGTCCACGATGAACTTCTTGCTGTCTTTGTCGCTGATAATGATGGAGCCGAGAAAGTAGTGCCCATAGTTCTGCACCTCCCGGCGTTCATGCTCCTCACTGTAATCTTCCAGAAACTGGTCAGCCAGATCGTCGAGCAACTCGTGGACTTGCTTCTCGCCCCAGCGGTAGTCACGCTGGTAGTAGTCGATGGAGTATTTCGCCGCGCTCAGCAGTTGGCGCACCGTCTTGGCTGTGCCTTCGATCTTTCTCATTGCCCCACCCCCCCATCCGCGACGATGCTATGCAGGAGTCCTTCGGTCTCTTTCTCAAGGGTCAGTATATCGGCCGTAATCTCCTCTAGACTGCGCAGTGGCTGGTACTGGTAGAAGTAACGCGTGAACGAGATCTCGTAACCCTTGACCGTCTTCTCGGCGTTGATCCAGGCGTCGGGCACATACGGCAGGACCTCGCGCGCGACGTAGTCCTCGATGCGCTCCTTCAGCGGAACGTTTTCGGTATCGCGCAGTTCTGGGTCCGGCTCATAGGTCACCCCACTGCGGGTGACGCTCTCGACAACAGGCGCGGCGGCCTCGTCGCGTTCGGTAAAGACGTCGCGCAGCGGTTTCAGGTCTGTCTTCCTGATCGGGTAGAACTGCGCCTTGGCGTCTACTTCCAGGAGGCGGCGGACCTCGTTCCAGTCGTGATGCGGCGCGTCGCCCAGTATCGCGTACAGGCGTGAGGCCATCTCCACCAGGCGCGGCTCTGCGGTCGCACGGAAGCTTGCCATGCGCTCGAGGGTCATCTGCGTCCTGAGGCGCAGTGGCCGCTCCAAGGTGATCTTGCGGTAGCCAAACGCAGCGTTGTCGAAGATCTTGCTCTCAGCGGTCTCCTCGAAGGTGAGGAATAGATCGGTGATGGCGCGCATGTCTGCCGTGGATAGCTCGCAATTCTTCTTGCCCAGGTTCTTGCGCAGCTTGCTGTAGTGGCGCGTCGCGTCGATCAACTGGACCTTCCCGCGCCGGCGCGCTGGCTTGCGGTTGGAGAGTACCCAGATATAGGTCGCGATACCCGTATTGTAAAACATATCCAGCGGCAGCCCGATGATCGCCTCCAGCCAGTCGTTCTCGATGATCCACTGGCGGATGTTGCTCTCGCCCTGGCCGGCGTCGCCGGTGAAGAGCGCCGAGCCGTTGTGGACGATGGCGATTCGGCTGCCCAGTTTCGTCTCGCGCTTCATCTTGCTGAGCAGGTTCACCTGGAATAGCAGTTGCCCATCGCTGACTCGCGGGATGAGCGCGAGCGGTTGCCGGGACTCTCCGCTAGGGTCTGGCGCGCTGAAGCGCCGGTCGGAGATGTACTTCTTGTTTCCCTCGAAGAGCGCGTCCTGGTCGGTCTTCCACGACTTCCCATAGGGCGGATTCGCCAGCATGAAGTCGAACTCCATGTCGCGGAACTGGTCGCGCGAGAAGGTCGAGCCGAACTTGATGTTGGCGGGGTCGCGCCCCTTTATGAGCATGTCCGACTGGCAGATGGCGAAGGTCTCCGCATTCACCTCCTGCCCAAACAACTCGATGACAGGTCTTTTCCCATGAGCCTCCGCGAGACGCCGTAGGAGCCCTCTGCCTCGGTGAGCATACCGCCAGAGCCGCAGGCGTCGTCATAGACCAGGTAGGTGGTGCTCTCGACCTGATCCTTAATGGGCTCGAAGATGAGGTTCACCATGAGCTGGATGATGTCGCGCGGGGTGAAGTGCTCCCCTGCCTCCTCATTATTCTCTTCATTGAAGCGTCTGATCAGCTCTTCGAATACATAGCCCATATCGCGATTCGAGAGTCCAGGCTGAATTACGGTTCCATCGCGAGCAGTGACAGGCTCCGGACTGAGGTTGATCTCCCTCGCGACAAACTTCTGGATAAGGGGATAGAGTCGGTCGTTCTCGTCGAGTTTCTTGATCTGCGCAGGCATGGCAAACTTATCCAGGATCAGCTTCACATTCTCGCTGAAGCCATCAAGGTATGTCTCAAAGTTCGCGCGGATTTGTGCGGGCTCATCCAGCAGCCGGCGCAGTGTAAAGCGTGACGTGTTATAGAATGCCAGCCCGGATGCGGACTTGAGCGCCTCCATCTGGTGCTCGATCTGCTTCAGCTCCAGGAACCCGTAGGTTTCAAGCACTTTGTCCTTGGTTGGCTCCAGCAAACTGTCGAGGCGCCGAAGCACTGTCATCGGCAAGATAACGTCGCGATACTTGCCCCGCACATAGACATCGCGCAAGACATCGTCCGCGATGTTCCAGATAAAGCTGACAATGGTGCTATGAGTAGCGCTATTCACTTTTCGGCTCCGTGAGATAGGCGAGCGGTCCGCGTTGACGCTGCCCAGCAGTATATTTCACGATCGGATGGATGCGCAAAGAGTCAGCAGTAGGTGATGGGTCAAAGCAAGACGACCAAATCTTGTGAGGATATGCCTCCTATCAGGAGCTGAAATAAACCCCTGAGAATCCCCAAGTTACGCTTCTGGTGTGCTGCATTCTTTTCAATGAGTGGTAGGCAGATACCCTAGATGCCATTGATGGCTATTCGGGGGTGATACCGGTAGCTTGCGGCACGGAGCGCACGGATTCAAAAAAGGCGAGGTGCGTGCTGTCTAGTTCAGCGACTGGAGTCACAGCGCAAGGATTTTACCCTGTGACAGGTGCCCACGGAAACGGCGACCATTCATCTTTGGTCAGGGATGAGGGTATCCGCCGGATTGTGCTGAGAGGAATGCAATGCCTGATCCCTACGACTCCTGGCGCCAAAGCGCCACAATCCGTGCAATCTTTTCCGCCTTGGATAGTGGCGACACCTTCTGGTGCAAGACCAGCGCCGCCAACTCCTTCCATTCCACTGCTTTCGGATTAAAGTTGAACTCCGGTGAGAGCGCTTCCTCCAGCGCCGCACGCATCTGTTCGCGCTTTTCTGCCGGCCAGGCGTCTGCATCCTTCACCGCCGCAAGCAAGGTGGCATAGGTGTTGTAGCTGTCATCTTGGCTGGCCGGATACCCTGCTGCCTCGAGGACCTCCACCGCGGAGACGCCCAAGACGTGGGCAATACGCAGACAGTGTTCCCGCCGCGGGATCTTCTTGCCACGCAGCCAATCATTCGCCGTGACATCGGAGACGCCCAACATCTTCCCCAGTTCCGTCGCTGAGGTCACCCATACCCGCGATTTGTACTGCCAATCAATCACCCGCTCCTTCAAATAGGCGGCGAAGGCCTGCGCACGCTCCTCCCGTGATTGCCCTACCTCCTGCAGGAGTTCCTCATCGCGTTCTTCCCGTGCCATGGTGCGCTCCTGGCTATGCCTCGAGTTCGCGTTTGCGACGTTTCGTACAAGTTTGTGAATCCGAACTGCAATTCCTCGCCTAGAGTGTACGCCGTCACGCTACCGATTTCAAGGTCTATGGCAAGGCAGGCCAGAACCATGTCATCGCGCACTCTCTCGCGCCCTCTTGACAATTCGGATATTCGATTTTATACTTCGAATATCCGAGCCAATATGGAAAGTTCGGATGATACGAACGAGTGGTGGATGACTCCACTCCTCCGATTCGCGAGATTGTCGATCGATCTCACAGCACCTTCCCAACTGAAGAGCGTCACTCGTGTCCCCAGGCAATGGACTGGTGATCACTGAGCGCGGCAACGCGAGTGACGTGTCGCCTCCGCCAGCCTCTGCAGGAACCAAGAGCGACCCCTGCAGCTGGCGCGCTGGCGCAGTGCTGTCCTTCCTTATTCGACTTCAGAGGAAAACGAGGCGCTTCCATGGTCAGCCTTCTGGCAGTTCCCCGTCGCGACACAGGCGTGCCACTTCCCTCATCTCCACCGCTCTTGAGCGATCCCGAGTCGGTCCGCTTTCGCTGGCGCTTTGGACATCGCGTCCATACGGGCAGTGTATTCCGTCCTCGTCCCAAGACTACCTACAGTATCCTCCTGGCGCAGGCTCCCCGCTTAGACCTGGACCTCTACCATTACCATCAGCTCGCGCCAGGGCTCGCGCCGCATCCACACGCGCTGGCAGCCTATCGCGCGGGCGTGATCTCGTGGGAGGACTTCGCGCGGCGCTATTGGTCCGAGCTCTCCGCCTTCCCCTCTCTGCGCACGCGCGCGCGCCGTCAGATCGCCACGATCCTGACGCTGTATATGAGCGCCACCTTGCTTGGCATGGAACTCCCGCAGGTTCCAGGCGAGGAAACGTCGATCCGCTGTGTGCGGAGACTAGTGCACGCCTGGCTCGTGGGTGAGACGCCCCTGGAGGTGTCGTGCGCATGAGTGACCTGTCTGCCATGGTCACGGGAGACGGCGAGGACAGCCTGCTCCCCCATGCGCCTGATCCCCGTTGTTCCTTCTGTGTCACGCTCGCGGCGCTCCCTTGGCCGGTGGATGCGTCCAGCATGTGCCTTTGCCTCTTCCATGTCAGAGTGGCTCGTCAGTTGCAATGTCGCGGCTGGAACCAGGACACGGCGCATCAGGCGCACGCTGGTCGGGCGCGGGCCGCGACCTTTACCACCGCACATCAGCGGATGGCGGGGCAGGCGTCCTTCGCCGCCTTCTCCGCGCGCTGGCGCGCTCTCCAAGGGCTGCCGCCGCTGTGTGCAGAGGACGCCAGGCGCTACCTCCGCCCAGAACACCTTCACCATCTCGGGCTCCCGCTGCCCAGTGCGCTGCGCGCACACATCCTGGCCGCCTGGCAAGCAGGAGACCTCCGCGCTGTGCCCAGTTGGCTCTCTCCCACCAGCGCAGACGCTGTGAGCTAGTGTGCCGTCCCAGACTCTTGACTCCCCCTTGTAGAGAAAGGGTCCTGCATGTTCCGCCGGGCAACTCCTCGCACTGAGGCGCCGTCAGGCTCTCAACGCGCTACCGCCATCACGCGTCCGCTCGCGCAGCCAGATGCGCCCTCGCTGCATGAACAGGCCGAGCGGCTGACTTTTTCCCTCTCCCCTGATGCCCTCGCCCTGCTCATCGAGGCGTCGGCTCCCCTGCTCTTTGGACAAGCCGATCCCTACGCGCCCCAGCCGCAGGCGCAGCGCCTTGCCCAGTGGCTCCGCGACGAGGTGGGCCTGCTCACCCCCGTCTCCGCAGGCTATGTGCCGGCCTACCGTCCCACGGCGCTCGGTCTCTGTGTCCTTTGGCGGCTGCTGGTAGACAACGTCCATGCACGGCGTCACGCCATCCTTACCCCAGCGCCCACACGACCTGCGCATGGCTGGCGGCGCTAGGAGAGAAGCGCGGCGTCCCTCTCACCTCAGGAAAGGAGCCTTCGTGTACACCGGCTGGCCCACTTACGAGACCTGGCTGGTGGCGCTGTGGCTGGGCAATGACCCCACCTCCGATGCGGACTGCCACCACCTCCTTGGCGCGGCGCGCACGACAGAGGACGGGGCCGACGCCCTCCAAGCATATGTCGAGGAGCGCTCACCCCTCAGTGAGCAAGCGAGCCTCTACAGCGATCTCCTCGGCGCTGCGCTGCGGATGGTCGACTGGCGCCGCATCGCCGAGCACTACCGCGACGATCTGCGCTAACGCTCGGGCGCAGGTGAGTTGTCTCGCTGCCATCCTGCTCACTGGGAAAGGATCGCCATGCCAGAGCCTCGCATCCCCTACTCCACCGCCCCGATCGCTGAGACCTTGCACCTCGCCGCCTGGCTCAGCGCCGATCAGGAGATCGCCGCCGAGTGTACGCGTCTGGCCAAGATGGCGCGTGACGAGGTGGCGGCCGCCGACGTGCTCGAGGACTTTGTCTGCGAGCATCTGCTGGTCCTCGACGAGCCCGGTCTCGCCGCTGACCTGATCAAGAGCGCGCTGCGGCGGGTGGATTGGATGCGCCTCGCCCAGCAGTACCGTACCCGCACGTAACCTCACCTCCCATCACCCACTCTAGGAGCCTCCCAATGCTGCGTGCGTTCCGGCCCCGTGGGCCGCCTGCGGCGATTGTTCCCGCGTCCACCTGCCATACCCCCTCGCCCGCTTTCCGCCGGCCCCATCACCGTCCTGTCATCCCACCCAAGGAGAAACAGACCCCATGCAGTACATCACCATTTTGGGTCGTACCAGCGAAGTCAACGACGCCACCTACACCGACAAACGCTCCGGCGAGATCGTCGCCCGCACCGAACTCCTCCTCGAGATCCCAGGGCTACGCGACAAGGTACGCTGCGAGTTGCCCCGCGACGCTAGTGTGCCCCAGACCGATCTGGAGCGCTGGGAGCTGGAAGAGAGCTGGGTCGTTGTCGAGGCCAGTGGCTTCCGCCAGATGGCCTTCGCCCGCTCCAATGCGCGTCCGGGGGAGAGCGCCTTCGGGGCCATGCTCGCCTTCCAGGCCGCCACGGTCCGTGAGGCGACCGCCGACGAGCGCAAGGAACTGGCTGAGGCGCGCCGTGAGGCGAAGGCGCGGTCGAAAGAGCTGCGCGCCAAGCGGCAGGCCGAGCGGCAAGCTCAGCAGGCGAACGCGCGTCAATCCGCCTAGCCGCTAGTCCCAACGTCGGAGGGGCCGTCTCGTGGACCACCAGGAGGCTGTCCCTTCGGCGGTTTCCCTCAACGCACGTCTTCCTCACAGAAGGAGGTCCTATGGCTCAGCGCTCCATAGCTGCTTCGTCCGTGCCTTCTGCTCGTTCATCCCCCGACCGCGCTCGTGTGCCCTGGGTGGATCGGCTGGAATACGCGGTGCGCTCCCGTGGCGCCAAGGTGGTCGTCCTCGCCCTCGTCGCCAACACCATGGTCGCCCAACTCCTCTACAACTCCGCTGGACAACTCGTGCTGAGTTCCGCCTTCCTGCTGGGCTATCTGCTCTTCTCGGCGGTGTGCTCGACAGTGGCGTTCGCGCTCTTTGAGGTCAGCACGATCTTCCAGCTGCATGACCTGCACACGCTGGATCCAAGTATCAAGAGTGAGATCGGCGCGGACAAGCTCATCCAGCGGGGCTACCTCGTGCTTGTGGTGTCATCGCTGATCAACTTCCTCAGTGTCCTCTACTTCCTCGCCCTCGCCTGGCACAGCACATCAGGCGCATCTGCCAAGTTTCCGTTGGATGATCTGCCCAGTCCGTGGAACTGGCCGTACTACGCCGTCCATGCGCTGGCCTATACGCTCGTGCTGTTTCTCGCTGGCATCTATGGCGAGCGGCCGCGCTCGGCCAAGGAAGTAGTGCTGGCTACTCAGCGTGTATTGGAACAGCGCGCGCTCGAACTGTGGCGGCTACAAACGGAGGCGAAGATCGAGGGCATGATGCGCCGGGGCGAGCCACTGGGAGCGGTCGCGGCGGCGCTGGCTTCACATGAGACGGCCGAGCGTATCGCGGTGCTGGAGGCGGCGACGAGCGGTGGTCTGACGCCGGTGCAGGCGGCGCGCCTCAATGTGCGACGCGCTGGCGGGGATGTGCAGTTGCTCGATGACCTGCATGCTCATGGGCAAGGAGCCCATCGGGCGGCCTCTGAAGTAGACGACGCCAGCCCCAGTGACGAAGAGGAGACGCCCGCTGTCCCTTTCGCGCCAGCGCTGAACGGGCATTAGCGCGAGTAAGCCCACTCACTCGGCTGGAGGTGCGGCTCCTCTCTGCCGGCGAGGCGGCGTACCTCACATCCCAGCGCATGAGCGCAGCAGGGAAGGCGCACGTCCGTCAGGGACGAGCATCCCTCTTGCGCCACCATGGTGTGACGCCGCGTGTGAGATGAGCGCAAGAAAGAAGCCGCAGATGGAATCGCATTGGCGTGTGCTGTGTGTCATTGACGGGTGTGAGGGCCGCATTGTCTGGCGTCCAGGTCAGCTCAGCCGCTGGCTCGACGAGCACGCCCGCTTGATCCGAGGCCGCATTCAAAGCGGCTGGTGTGCGTCCTGCGCCGCGCACTACGAGCAAAGATCGTCGATCACCGACGTGACGTTGTGGCTGGAGGTGGGTGGCCGCTGGGAGCGTGTACCGTTACGCGAGATCTGCGTGCCCTAGCCCTCCCCTTGGCGCAACGCCGTGCGCAGACGACGCGCCGATTCCCGTCCGATCCCTCTCCACGCTGGGCCGTCCCCCCTCCCTCGTGGCTCGACAGCGCCGTCACCAGCCCGTCCCGTCGATGCGGAACAGGGAGCGGAGTGCAGTGCCAACGAAACGCAGCGACCTTGGAGCGGCGCGGGCGGGCTGGTAGGCTGCGTGCGAGCCACGAGTGGAGTACAGGGGACGCGCCGCCGTACGAGAGCGAGCGGACAACCGGCCAATCCCTACTATCGGACCCCACTGGTCCGATCGTGGAGCCCCTCGCCCACCACTTTATCGTCTTCTCTGTATTCCCCTGGCGAGCGCGCAAGGCACGGATGCCGCCGCGTGCGAGCCGTTCCGCGTATCCCGCCACGCACGTTTAGAGGGCGCGGACTCACTAACAGGCGCCCTCTGATATACAATGCCTGCATCAGCAGCCGGACCCCTTGTCCCGTGCAGCAATGGCAACAAACTGCAGCGAGGTAACAGTCGGGAGGATGCAGTCGGGAGGATGCAAGATGGACGACTATTCCTCCGTTTTGCAGCACGAATTCGAGGCGCGTGAGGGTTCTTTCTTGCTGCGCCTGCGTGGGGAGCTCCGGTGGGACAAAGCAGCGTTCACCCGTCTCACGGAGGCAATGCTCGCTTGTTGCCAGGCATATGACGAAGGAAACCTTCCTGCAGCGGTATTGGAGCCTTCACGAGAACCGCAGGGTGCGCCTCGTTGGCTGGCTGAAGGGTTCTGGTATGTCGACACATTTGTGCGAGATTGGACCACGCATCCCGCCTGGACTAGTCGAACCGCTCCTGAGCAGGAGTATTGCGATGCGGCCTATGAACGCCTGCACTTCCTCGCATATTGGTTCTTCTCAGGCCAGTGCCCATTCAAGGATCCCGCCGTTGGATTCGCGCCGATGTAGGGCGCACTGGTCAGGACACGACAGGTATTGAGGAGAGCTGTATGTCACAGCCAAACACGTCACCTTCATTTGAAACCATCACCCTTGCTGAGAAACTGCTCGCTGAAGTATTCGGCGGGATGGTGCGGCTTGACGAGGGGGATGATCTTGGTGGAAGCAATCGCACTACTGTCTATCGTTTCAAGATCCTTGAAGGAGCAGGCAATGTGCCAGCGAGCGTGATTGTGAAGCACGTTCATTCCACCAGTGATGCCGTCTATGATCCTCATACTGGAACCATTCCTGCCTGGACCTTCTTGAACGAATGGGCCAGCTTACAATTCTTGAGCCAGATCACTGCTGATGAAGAGCCGTTTGGGCCAAAGTTCTATGTGGGTGAGAGGACTGCGGGATTGCTGATTATGGAAGATATCGGACAAGGTGTCCGTTTGGACCAGGTGCTCTTAGGGGATGATCCTGTGATTGCTGAAAAAGCGCTCATCGATTTTGCCGCTCTTCATGGGCGGATGCATGCGCTCTCGATAGGCAAACAGAGCGAGTTCGCACGTATCCGAGACGCGCTTGGGCCAAGTGACCTGGCAGATGGATATTACCACTATGATTGGTTTGGTCCAACGCTTCAGCACACTGCAGAAACTGCCGGTATTCCCATTGGGCGCAGCGTTGAGAGCGAGTTGGAGCTCCTCAAGAAATCTCTCTTGAACCCAGGGCCGTTTCTGGCCTTTACGCAGGGAGATTCCTGCCCTGATAACTGCTTATGGGTCAATTCCAGCATGCGTTTGTTGGATTTTGAGGGAGGGATGTTCAGCCATGCACTCAAAGAGGGAGTCTATGGCAGGGTACCTTTCCCAACATGCTGGTGTGTCTACCGAATGCCACAACATGTCCCACTACGCATGGAGGAAGCCTATCGCGCTGAGCTCGTGAAGGGGTGTCCCGAGGCGGCGGATGATCGACTATTCTCCCAGGCAGTAGTTGAGGCGTGTGCATTCTGGATGCTTGATTGGTATCACGAGTTTCCCCTCGCGAAGTTGTTAGAGAAAGATCGTACAATTGTCACCTCGACGATGAGGCAGCGATTTCTGCTGCGGTCCGAGATACTTGCAAGGACCACAGAGGAATTCGGACATTTGGAGGCATTCGGGGAAACGGTGAAGGTGATTGCTACAAAGCTGGGCGAGGTCTGGACGCCAGACGAGTATGCGATGCCGTCCTATCCGGCTTTCAGGTGAGCTTTGTTTCGCAGGTGAATTGGTAGAGGACTGGCTCCAGCCACTTCATTGGGCTACCTTTGCAATTTCATCCGCCAACTTGTTGCCTAAAGCCAAGGGCCACCACCTTTCCTCAGGTTAACGGCCAACGTCTGTAACATCTCTCGCCGTCCAAATTTGTCCATTAGAACGCAATTTGGAATCAAATGAGCAGCCCAGCGGTCCGCAGTGCAGTGATTAAGGGGATATCGAGCAAGTTCGCCCACATAAGGCACCCTTCGGGGTTCACGTCGATCGCCTCCTCCACGAGGGGGACCAACTCCGTGGGGACCCAACTGAGCAGATACGACGAATAGGACACCGGCCAACCACTCACCTGCGCTTGGGAGCCGCGGCTGAGGCCAGAGAACAGGAACGCCGTCAACCAGGGACAACAAAAGGGGCCGCCACCCCAATGGGTGCGACCCCTTCCCGCGTCTCCTGCTGGTGCGTGTTCCCTCGTGCCGCTGGGGCATGCTCATGCGCCCTGGCCGTGCTGGCCAATTGCTCTAGGCGCGTCTTGTGGAGATGGATCTACACCGCTGGATGACACGTCGATGCCTGGCTCTACAGGCCCCCGCATCAACTTGCCAGACTCCAAACAGCACACGGAGTGGAAGGTGCGGAAAGAATAGTGTCGTTGGCATGGGGCGCGACTCCTTTCTCGTCCCTTCTCTCGACAGTCGCTTCTCGCTTGGTATCCCGGTCGGGATCCGAGGTGGTTCTATCGAGATCCACCCTCACCATACCCCCGTTCTCGACAGGAATCAAGGCGCGGTATCACAATCGCGTCACACCTTCGTGTAGACGCGGTCTCTTGCGCGCCCTCGCGGATGGTCTCCGCTGGCGCGCCAGCAAAGGAGGGAGTGTGCACAACACGACCAGATCGCCCGCTCAGCCAGGTGTGGTCGGGCAAAACATTGACACCTTCATCGGAAATGCACGCCTCACCGGCGACTTCCCCGCCGAACTCGCCGAGCAACTCGAGGAATTCAAGAGACGAAGCCAGGACGCGGAGGAAGATCTCTCAACGCCCTGGCGCTTCGCCGGTGAGGTCCTCTTCATCAAGCCGCATGGCGCTGGACGGCAATGGCGCTGGATCCTCCATTCGCCCAGCATCCATGTCGATGTGGGATTGGGCAAGCTGACCCACATCGTCGCCAAAGCCCGTCTCTCATCAGCGTTCCTCTGGGAGCATGAGATCGGCACGGCGCTGACCCTGCTCTACGGGTTCCTGGCTGAGTTCCTCCAGGCTCCTTTCAGGCTCCAGGTCAGTGAGGTCCATTTGTGCGTCGATGTTGCGGACTGGCAACTCTCCCTCGAGGAAATGTCCGCCTTCATCACGCGCAGCCGAAACAAAGGCTTGCGCCTCTTTCCAACAGAGGTAGGTGAGGACGGTGGAGAAGACTTCGTCTCACCAAGTGATATGCGTTTGCAGTTCGCTGGACGCCGCCTGGCGACATTGGACTTCAGTAAGGGCGGTCCTCACGCCTGCTGCCTCTACGATAAGACTACCGAGATCGCCGTCTCGCGCAAGCACTGGATGCACGAGGTCTGGCACTCTAACGGCTGGGACGGTGAAGCCAGAGTCACCCGCGTGGAGTTTCGCTACAAACGGGAATGCCTGCGGGAGATGAAAGTTGAAGAGGCGTATGCCTTCCTCGACCAGATCCCGAGCCTCTGGGCCTACTCGACCAAACAATGGCTCCGGCACACCATCCCCAATGACGACCCGAACCGTGCGCGCTGGCCCATTTCATCCCTGTGGCAACTCGTCCAGCAGGCCAGCTTCTTCTGCGATGGCACGCCAGCGGTGCGTGAACGACGCAGGGCAGGTGATCTGACCCTCCTTTGTCAGATGATCGCTGGCTGCTCCACGAGCGCCGCCGCCTTTCTGACCCAAGTGCTCCCAGCACAAGACGATGGGACCCATTTCCTTATTTGGTTCTGGGACTGGTTCGAATGCTACCTCACCGAGAAAGGAGTCAGCTTCGAGCAGATCCGCGAAGCAAAGGCGGCGCGGCTTGGCGTCGTGGCTGCCGCGTAACCCGGAAAGGAGAACGTTCATGGAATCGAAGCCAATTCTTGTGTCCGTCGTCGAAGTGGCGCGTATGCTCAGCATTGGGCGCACCGCCGCCTGGGAGCTGGTCAGAAAGCAGAAGATCAAAAGCGTCAAAATTGGACGCACAAGGCGGGTGCCAATCGTGGCCATCCAAGAGTACATTCAGTGGCTGATGGACGAAGACGCAGCATAGGGGGTGGTATGCGTGAAGCGCAGAGGCAAGGGCGAAGGTTCCATAAGGCTTCGCCCAGATGGTCGATGGGAAGCACGGCATCAGTTACCAGATGGTAGCCAGAAAAGCTTGTACGCTAAGACGAGGCAGGAAGCTGCCCGCAGGCTTAATGAAGCCCTGAACGATCTAGAGAGGGGCATCATCACGCCGAAAGACGGACGGCAAACACTCGGCGCCTATCTTGAGGGATGGCTTATCACCAAGAAGCCAACAGTCGAGCCGACGTACTGGCGCAGGCTGGAAGAACAAGTCCGTATCTACATCAACCCAACGCTCGGCAAGGTGCCGCTGACGCAACTCACCGCACAGCATATCCAACGGCTCTATGCTCAAATGCTAGACAAGTGGGGCGTGCCTCGGGTGCAGAAAGTCCATGTCGCGCTTCACAAGGCACTGAATGATGCGCTACGCATGGATCTGGTAGCCCGCAACGTGGCCGACCAGGTGGATAAGCCAAAAGTCCAGCACGTCGAGATGCATGTGTATACGCCTGAGCAGGCGCAGCAGCTTCTGACGGCGGCTGAAGGTAATCGCCTTGAAGCGCTCTATGTGCTCATGCTGACCACGGCCTGTCGGCTAGGCGAGTTACTTGGCTTGCGGTGGGAGGCGCTGGACCTGGAACGCAGAGAGCTGCAGGTCAGCTCGGTGCTTAAAGAGGTCAAGGGGCATCGGTCACTGGGTAGACCCAAGACGCCACATTCCCGGCGGACTATTCCTCTCACCCAGCTCGCAGTGGATCTGCTTCGCAAACACCACAAGGCCCAGCTAGCCGAACGGCTGAAGAATGGCCCCGATTGGAATCCGCAGCAGCTGGTGTTCTGCACCTCGAATGGTACTGGCTATCTGGTGAGCAACTGGCGGCGCCAGCAGTACAAGCCGCTGATTACACGGGCTGGACTGCCCTACCTACATCCGCATGGATTGCGTCATACCGCAGCGACCCTGTTACTACTTGATGGGGTACCTGCCATCGTCGTAAGCCGCATGTTAGGCCACAGCAATGTCGCGTTCACCCTCCAAACGTATGGGCATGTGTTGGCAGAGATGCGCGAAATGGCACGCGACGCCATGGAAAGGCGGTTTGGCAGCTCGCTTGCCACAAACCCGGAAGAACTGACCGGGTTTTAAGGCATAATGGGTCAGTTAAAGGGTCAACGCCACTTTTGGAGGGTAGTGGCTATGACACGAAGTGGCTTGAATTCTAGGTGGCGGTGACTGGATTTGAACCAGTGACCAAGGGCTTATGAGTCCCCTGCTCTACCACTGAGCTACACCGCCAATGACGCGCCCCCAGCAATTCTCTGGGGGCGCGTGGTAGCGGGGGGCGGATTCGAACCGCCGACCTCCGGGTTATGCGTACCACTACAGCTTTCGCTGCCCGGCGAACCGGTTTGTAGTCTGGACTTTCCCTTCACCCTCGGCATGATCCGTTAGGGGCCTCACATCAAGTCTCTACACGTTCCCTCTCGGATTCATCATCCTCAAGGGCTTCGCTCGGGATTACCCCGCCAGCGGCTTCCCCGAATTTGTGAGGTGTTCGCGCAAAAGTTTCCCTCTGCGCAGCCCATTGTGAAATCAAGTTCCAAGCGTTACGAAAGTCGGCGGACTTTGGTCTTCGCTGACGCTTGTCGGCTTCGACTAAGTGAATCTCACTGCCGTAGCCAATGAATACTTCGCAAGGGAACACATAGAGTGTGTCTATCTCCTCGATAAACACCAGAGCAAAATCAAAGTCTTCAAGCTGATAAGCGCCACGAACCATCATTCGACGATTCGTTTTTGTTCGACGGTTATCCACCACCCAATTGCCTGACGGACCATCGAACCACGCTGACTTCACCTGAATCTTGATCAGAGCGCCGCCTACATCGAAGACCAGGTCATATGCTAACCTATCCCCAATCGGTTTAAGCACTCCCCAACCATACTTCATCGCATGAAGAATGGCTGCTTGCTCCGCAATGTCTCCCTTCAGCTTTGTATCCATTTACTCAACTTCACGGATTGAGCCCGACGAGCTAACCACTGCTCTACCCCGCGATGCAAGAGAGATTCTACCGCGCTTGCCCGTCTCTGTCAAGGTGGCCATGACCAGCAGCCATTCGCCGCACTCGCTGACAACAGATCAGTCTAAGCGTCATGACGCTCTCCGTCGTGATGACTCCTTCTGCGTCGATGCCCAATCCTGATGGTGGTTGAGCGCTCCTGACCCCAGAGCGAGACGAGTCGGGCGACCACCACGACGAGGTAGATTTGCCCTGAGAGCGCCTCAACCATCGCCAGCGACTGACCTAGAGGAGCAGCAGGAATCAGGTTGCCATAGCCAACGGTCGTGAGGGTCATGAAACTGAAAAAGAGGTAATCGCTGGTGGGTGAATTGCCAGCGCCGAAGAATCCATTTGGCATGAACTGCCCCACACTGGCATAGACCAGCGCGAAGCAGATGCCAAAGAGCAGATAGGCGCAGGCGGCTCCCAATACGGTCTCCGTCGTCACCACCGCGTGCGATGCGACATCCCGCAGAATCAGGATTGGCGTCACGATCACCAGTAGCGCGCCGGTCACATAGACTACATTGGTGAGAAATTCACCGCGCAAGAGCGCGGCCCCACCGAGCGCAAACAGGCCCGCGATGACAAAAAACGCCGCTGTGATGAGCCAGCGACTATGGACCTGTGCGGCGATGAGCGTCACGATCAGCGTCAGCCCCAGGCTGACTTGCGCCACCACGCGCGCCCAGGTCGCCGTCTCGCCGCTGAGCAACGAGAGCGTCACATAGTCAAGGAGGATCAGCGCGAGCACAAACCCATACCGGCCTGCCAGCCGATCGGCAAGACCCACAAAGACGCCGCCACGCCCGCGAAACATGCCCTGCCCAGCGGGTGGCGCGATCCCCTCGGACTCTAGCGCCTCTGTGGATTCTGACGCCTCACCCACGCTACGCTCGCTCTCTCGCCTGTCCGCGCTCCCGTGTCCAACGCTACCCTATCAAGGAAAACGAAAAATAGGGGCAGGCCACATCATGCGCATACCCCCGTGAGGAAACAGACGATGCGGCGTTACCGCGCGTAGAGCTGCACCCGTCGGTACGGCTCCTTGCCGAAGCTACGCGACTCCAGATTGTAGCGGTTGGCGATCTGATGCTGGATCCGCCGCACGTAGGCGTTTTGCGGCGCCAGCGCCACCTCGCCGGTTCCGCGGTTCAGCAGCCCATGCGCCGCCTCCTCCGCCTCCTGCATCGCCTGCATCGTCGGATGCTCCAGCGTCCCCGCGCTCAGGCCCGACTCACTCTCACGCAGGTCGAAGATACGGGTGAGCGCCTGCTGCATCTGCGCGACCGAGTTGGCGCGCAATACGTAGATTGGTTTGCGCTCGCTCGCCGCGCCGCGGAGCCGCTCCGGCTGCCGGCGGTAGAGCGTCTTCAGCGCGATCACCGCGTCGGCCTGGTCTGGCTCACCACTGATCTCGACCGGCACGCGCAACTGACGCGCCGACTGTTCGAGGCGTTCGCGGCTGACCCCAAACGGGTAGATGCGCAATGGTTGCCGTCGTCGCGCCGCCATGGACGCTGTACTGGAGCCAAGCGAACGCGCAGCGCCCAGCGTGCCCGTCGGCTCCATCTCTTCGATTTCCCGGAGGCTCCCCGGCTCATCCACAACCTGCGTCCAGCGTCCCGCGTTCCTTTGCGCGGCCCAGCCATTGGCCGAACGATCCCGTTGCCCTCGGCGCGAGTCGTCAGATTGCAACGCGTACATCTCAGTATCTACGGTATTGACCTGCGCCGCGTCCGGCGACTCCACGACGACAGGCGTGATGTGGACGGCGCCCTGCTCGTCCAGCGTCCGCCGTTCGGCGTGTACCAGGCGACCGCGCAGCTGCGCATCAACCGCCGCGGCGACATCGCAGTGGACGATGACCTCGCGCCAGCTCAGTTGCTCGACCAAGACATCGAAGGTGGGGGGACTCTTGCGCTCCAACACCGTCTTCTGCGTCCCCCGCCGCTTGGCCTCCTCATCCCCCAACGTCACCGCCTGCACCCCCCCCACCAGATCGGACAAGGTCGGGTTGACCAGCAAGTTCTCCAAGGTCCGCCCATGCGCCGTCCCAATCAACTGCACCCCCCGCTCGGCGATCGTGCGCGCCGCGATGGCCTCCAACTCGGTGCCGATCTCATCGATGACGATCACCTCGGGCATGTGGTTCTCCACCGCCTCGATCATCACCCGATGCTGCTCCGCTGGGCGCGCCACCTGCATGCGCCGCGCGCGGCCGATGCCGGGATGCGGCACATCGCCATCGCCGGCGATCTCGTTGGAGGTGTCCACCACCACCACGCGCTGCCCCAACTCATCCGCGGCCACCCGCGCCGCTTCTCGGAGCAAGGTCGTCTTGCCCACGCCGGGCCGGCCCAGGATGAGCAAGGAGCGCCCGGCTTCGACGACATCCTGGATCAAGGCGACGGTGCCCCGCACCGCGCGGCCCACCCGGCAGGTGAGGCCAACGATCTCGCCGCGGCGGTTGCGGATGGCGCTGATGCGGTGCAGGGTGCGCCCGATGCCGGCGCGGTTGTCGTCGCCAAAGAGGCCGATGCGTTCCACCACATACGCCAGGTCATCACTGGTCACAGCCTCCCTGCTGAGCGTCGCCTCGGACCCCAGAAAGCGTGCCTCGGGTTTCCGTCCGAGGTCGAGGATAATCTCGAGCAGGTCGTCGCGGTCGCTCCGGCTGGCCAGCGCCTCGCGGATACGTGGGGGCGTCACGGCGAGCAGGTCGTCGAGATCAGTGCGCTTCTGTTCTGGCATACTGTGTCTTCTCACCTTTACTCAGGCGTGATGGGGTCGTCCCATACCCTCGCACGCCATACGCCATCCGTGCTTCCACGGCGGGGACGTCGCGCCCGCGCAGCGCGCGCATCGTCAGGTGACGGACGAGCAGCGCGTCCGTGCCGGTATGGGTGAACCCAGCGGCGCGTAACGCGTCTACCGTCGCTGTCTCATACTCACGAACCTGACAGTAGACCGGGCGTGGCTTATCCTGCGCCAGGACACGCAGTCCGAAGCGCAGAAGCGCCAGCGCCACGCCCTCATCGTCAGGATGCGCCAGCAAAGACAGCATGTGCGGCTGGGAGCCGCGCCCGTGGCGCAGCCGCAACCAACCGCCCAGCCGGGCGCCGCGATCATGTACAAACGCGGACGACTCCGGCTCCAGCAGCGGAAGATACCACGTGCGGCCGCCTGCCGCGCGCGTATGAATCAATTCGTCATTCGTCAGGCTCTCGGCGAGTTGGACGACCCTGGGAGTGCAGGCGTCGTAGAGGCGCAGCAAGCCCCAGGCGTCGTGCTGACGCCAGCGCCGCAGCGGCACGTCCGGGCGGATCGTGTTCGCGTCGTCTTCGACCGCCGCCGTTTGCAGCGCGAGCGCCGGGCGAGCGGAAGCGCGGTCCTCTTCACGCGCCATCTCGCGGTCGAGCCGCCGCACACCCGCGGCGGGATCATCCAGCCAGTAGCTCAGTTCCTGCGCGTAGCGCTGAAAGCTGAGCTTGCCGAACAACTCCAGTTCGGGCCGTTCGTCATTCACACGCACGAAGAAACGATGCACACCCCGGTTGATGGCGGCGTTGAGCGCGTATTGCAGCAGTTCCATCAGTACGTCATGCTGGCCGTGGTACTGCGGCGTTTCAGGACTCAGAATGATGGCTGCAAGGTAGGCCAGATCCCACGCCTGTGCGCCGGGACGCTGCCGCGCCTGCGCCAGCCCGAGGAGGCGCCAGTGATCCTCACAGATCCACGTGTGCGCGCTGGGCGTGATGGGGAGCAAGGCGCTGAGGAGGGCGGCGAGGCCGCTCCGCGGCTCTTCGAAATCCGGAGCGACGACGAAATTGGCAAAGGCGCCCTGGCGGGCGCGCGCTCGCGCGTCGAGCGCATGCACTATGCCCGGTAGATCGACATTCAACACTGGCCGTATCATGCAGCGATGCAGCCCTCTCGTGTGACCCTTCGACGCCTCCCATACAGAATACGTTTGGCGCAGAGCCACGGATAACCTCGATGGCGCGCTAGACGGATGTCAGCCTGCTTTCCAGCCCGCTGTCCACTCGACTCTCGCGTACCATATTGAGGAAATAGGTGTGAAAACGCAGATCGTTCGTTACCTCCGGATGGAACGCTGTCCCCAGCAGATGCCCTTGCCGCGCCGCGACGATCTCCGCCCTGCCGTCGCCTGGCGCCTGCTCCAGCCGCCCAAGAACCTCGACGCCCGCGCCGACTCGCTCGATCAGCGGCGCGCGGATAAAGACCGCGTGTACCGGCCGCTCGCCGAGCGTGGGAATCGCCAGATCGGTCTCGAAGCTCTCGCGCTGCGTCCCGAAGGCGTTGCGGCGCGCGCGCATATCCATCGCGGCGAGCAGCGGCTGCCCCAGCAGCGCGTTGTCGGTCTCTTTCGCCAGCAGGATCAACCCCGCACAGGTGCCCCATGTTGGCATGCCACGAGCGATCATGTCGCGGAGCGGCTGGTCCAGCCCATAAGCGACCATCAGCTTGCCAATCGCGGTGCTCTCGCCGCCGGGGAGGATCAATCCGTCCAGATCCGCCAGATCCTTTGGCAGCCTGATGGGGTGGGCCGTCGCGCCCAACCGCTCGAGCGCGCGGATGTGCTCACGGAAATCGCCCTGCAGGGCGAGTACGCCGATCCGTGGAGTCTCGTTCAGTGTGCTCACTCGCTTACTTGGCCCCGATCGGGTAGAACAGGGGTTCCTCCACCCGATGATGTTGTGACAATTGTAGCATATGAACGCGGGGCGCCGTCGTGCTAGCCGTACCTGCGCAAGCAGGCCAGCCGCGCAAGCCGCGACGCCCTGTTACTGCTGACCTCAGCCGCGGCTACCAGCCGCGTGTGGCCATCAACTCACGCTCCGGGATCGCGCTGACCTCCACGCCGCGCATCGGCGCGCCCAGGCTACGCGAGACCTCGGCCAGGATCTGCGCATCCTGGTAGTGCGTTGTCGCCTTGACGATGGCCTTGGCCATACGCATCGGGTCGCCCGCCTTGAAGATGCCGGAGCCGACGAAGACACCATCCGCGCCCAGCCGCATGACGAGCGCCGCATCCGCTGGCGTCGCCACGCCCCCCGCGCAAAAGAGTACGACCGGCAGACGCCCAAGCTCGCGCACCTCGCGCACCAGCTCGTATGGCGCGCCAAGCTCCTTCGCCTCGGCCATCAACTCCTCTTCCGGCAGGATCGTCAGTTTGCGGATGCCGTCGGTGATCGCGCGCAGGTGGCGCACCGCCTCGACGATGTTGCCGGTGCCAGCCTCGCCCTTGCTGCGGATCATCGCCGCGCCCTCGCCGATACGGCGTAGCGCCTCACCCAGATCGCGCGCGCCACAGACAAAGGGAATCGAGAAGCTGTGCTTGTTGACGTGGAACGCCTCGTCAGCGGGCGTCAGCACCTCAGACTCGTCCACACAGTCGATGCCGAGCGACTGCAAGATCTCCGCCTCGACGAAGTGCCCGATGCGACACTTCGCCATCACTGGGATCGTCACGGCCTCCTTGATCTGCGTGACCAGTTCCGGGTCGCTCATGCGCGCGACCCCGCCCTGCGCGCGGATGTCCGCCGGCACACGCTCCAGCGCCATCACCGCCGAGGCGCCGGCGTCCTCTGCGATCTTCGCCTGCTCGGCGTTGACCACATCCATGATCACGCCGCCCTTGAGCATCTCCGGAAAGGTGCGTTTGACCTGATGTGTTCCGGTCTGTTTCTCCACGTCCGTCTCCTTCTCCCATTCCTACACACACGACCATTGATAAACTCGCCCTTAGGCGCGCGCGTTGGCGTTCGCCGCGCTCCGCTTGTTCTTGCGCACGCCGCCACGAGCCCCCCGCAGCCGCTCCTCGGCTATCCGGCGCGCCGCCGCGTGTGGCGAGATCGCCTCCTCGTGGGCGAGCGCCAGCAGCCGCTTGAGCGTCTCGTAGATGTGGGAGGTCCGCGTCTTCACCTCCGCTTCGTCTATCTCCGACCACGCGCCGCGCGCTTGCAGATCCTGCATGACATGGATCAACCCGCCCGCATTGATGACATAGTCCACCGCGTAGAGGATGCCGCGTTCTTGCAGCAGCGCAGCGTCGCGGTCTTCGTCGGCAAGCTGGTTGTTGGCGGCTCCGGCGACGATGCGGCAGCGCAATTGTGGAATAGTGATGGGGTTGAGCGTCGCTCCCAATGCGCAGGGCGCAAACACGTCGCACTCCTGCATGTGAATCTCGTCGGGGGAAACGAGACTGAAGCGCGCCTCGCCCCCGAAACGCGTCCGCGCCTCCTCCACTATCTCTGGCCGGACGTCGGCGGCGATCACCACCGCGCCTTCGTCGCGCAGGAGCTGCTCGGCCAGACTCATGCCCACGTGACCCAATCCCTGCACGGCCACACGCGCGCCCGCGAGCGAGGATCGCCCCAGCGCCTCTTCAACCAGCGCCCGCACACCACACACGACGCCGTATGCGGTCGTCGGCGAGGGATCGCCGCTGCCGCCGTCCTCGCGCGGTACGCCAACCACGTGTCGGGTCCCCTGGCGGATCTGCGCCATATCCTGTGGGCTGGTTCCGACGTCTTCAGCGGTGATGTAGCGGCCGCCGAGGCTCTCGACGAACCGGCCAAACGCGCGAAAACGCGCGGCGCGCAGCGCCGAGTCGCGCTCCTCCTCGCCATCCGCCAGGATGACGGCCTTGGCGCCCCCCAGCGGGAGACCTGCGACGGCGGCCTTGTAGGTCATCCCCTCGGAGAGCCGCAGCACATCCAGCAGCGCCTCCGCGCTGGACGCATAGCGCCTGATGCGCGTCCCGCCGACACCAGGACCCAGCGTCGTGTCATGCAGGGCGATGATCGCCCGCAGACCCGTCTCGCGATCGAAATAGGTAGCGACCTCTTCATGCCCATGCTGAGCCATGTACTCGACATAGTCGAATTGCTCGAAGGCGCGCGCTGGCGCGTCCTTCCTGACGACACGTCGCCGTTGACCTGTCGCGGATCCCATACTGCGCCTCCTGACGCCACGACGCTCGCTTGAAGATGCTGTACGCGCCAACCTAACGCCGGATCGCGGACGATTGGCCTGGTCCACTTACATATTCTTGCACGTTTCACCAGGCCATATTCGCGGATTATACCACAGCCCGTACGTCGAAAACCGTTTCACGTAAAGCGCTCTTCGCACGGCGCCTCACTGATCGCGCCGCGGATGCTGTGCTTGCTCGCATGACGAGATCGTGTCGTGTCCCCGCGCAGAGGACCCTGCGTGTTTCTCCGGCGTCACTCCACTCCGCGCGTACGCGGCGTAAGACGCTACAATGATCAATGGCGCCGGTGGAGCATACCCGCTGGTCATCGCAGAAGTATTCCAGACATGAAGATAAGGAGCGCGAGGTTGAGCACTGATCCCGCCATTTTTGATGTCCGTGGCGCGCCATCCATCACCGTGCGCGAGGCGAGCGCGCGCCTCGCCTCCGCCGCAGGTGATGAACCGCTACTGCTGGATATCCGCGAAGTCTACGAGTTCGTACCCCGCCATGCGGTCGGCGCCGTCAACATCCCGATGAGCCAGCTCCAGGCGCGTGTGAGCGAGGCGCCCCAGGACCGCGAGGTGCTGGTGATCTGCGAGCACGGCAACCGTAGCGTCGACGTGACACGCTTCCTGCGCAGCCGCGGCATCTCCCGCGCTCTCAACGTGGATGGCGGAACCGAGGAGTGGGAGCAAGCCGGGCTGCCGATGGAGCGCGCGCACTAGGCGTCGGTCAATAGTCGGCGTCCATAGCTTCCGCGCCGACGAGCGCCGCTACGACCACATCCATCCCGACACCGAGCGACCCCTTCACCAGCACGAGGTCCCCAGACCGCGCCTCCGCACCGACCAGCGCCGCCGCTTCCCGCTTGGCGCGCGTCAGTTCATCGGGCTCGCTGAGCGCGGCGGGGAAGTAGACGATGCGCTCGGGCCTCAGGCCAGCCGCCAGCGCCGCCTCATACGTATGGCGGGTGTCCTCGCCTACCAAAACGGCCTGCTCGATCCCGCCCTGCGCCAGCGCCACGCCCACCGCCGCGTGTTCCGCTGGCGAGTAGTCACCCAACTCCAGCATGTCGCCGAAGACGAACCAGCGTCGCGCGCCAATTGGTATCCGCGCGCCACGGAGCGTCGCCAGCGCCGCCAGCGCCGATTGCCGGTTCGAGTTGTACGAGTCGTCGATCACGACGCAGCCGTTGACGCCGGCCTTGACCTCGCCGCGCCGTTGCGCCGGGCGCAGCGATCCCAGCGCCTCAGAGACTTCATCGAGTGGCATGCCACAACTGAGTGCGACAGTCGCGGCGGCCAGCGCCGTCGAGACCGCATGCGCGCCGGGCAGGCGCAGTTGCACAGGAGCGCGCTCGCCCTCATAGGCGAGCGTGAAGGCCAGGCCCGTCAGCGTGTCGCCGCTCACATCTACTGCGCGCACAGCGGACAGCGCATCGCGCCCGTAGGTGATGATGCGCGCCTGCGTCCGGCTGGCCATGCCGCGCACATCCGGGTCATCTTGGTTCAGAATCGCGAGGCCGTCGGAGGGCAGCGCGTCAACGATCTCGCCTTCCGCCTGGATGACCTGCGCCATGCCGCCAAAGTACTCCAGATGTTCCGGCCCCACCACCGTGACGACGGCGGTAGCGGGCGGCGCGATGCGGCAGAGGGCGGCCACCTCCCCGACACGCTGCGCGCCCATCTCGATCACGGCATAGCGATGCTCCGGCAGGAGGCGCAGGAGCGAGACGGGAACGCCGGTCTCCGTATTCAGGTTGCCGGTCGTCCGCAGCGTCGGCCCCAGACGCTCCAGCAGCGCGGCCGTGGCTTCCTTGACGCTGGTCTTGCCGTTACTGCCGGCGACCGCGATCACGCGTGTCTGCGGTTGACGCGCCAGCCGGAGCCGCGCCGTCTCCTGGAGCGCCACGAGCGGATCGGGAACCAGGACCTGCGCTATGCCCTGTGCCAGCGCCGCCGCATCGGGTCGCGCACAGAGGATGGCCGCCGCGCCGCGTGCGACCGCCGCGCCGATGTAGCGATGGCCGTCGGTCGCCTCGCCGCGAATGGCGACGAACAATTGACCTCGCTGGACCCGCCGGCTATCGATCGCGGCGCCAGGGAAGAGAGCGGGCAGCGCGCCGCCGACCACGTTTCCAACAGTCGCCGCGAGAAGTTCTTTGCCGGTAAACAACGCCCACCTTCCCTCGTATCAGTTCCGCTCAGCGCAGGCTGCGGGAGTCATCGTAGTCTTCGAGAACCAGCAGATCATCCTCGACGCCGATGATAAGAGGCGTAACGCGCGCATGGTCAATCGCAGCGCACCAGTCGAGGTCCTCGCCCAGGCCGATCTGCGCGACGGCGCGCCCCGCGCCAGACTCGGCGAGCCGCTCACGCAGCGGTGTCGCGGAGGCCATCGCCGCATCGCTCAACTCAGCCGCGATGCGTACGCCGCTTTCCATCTCGACGCCGAAGCCCATCGCCTCCAGACGACCTGCAATCTTGCGCGCCAGGTAGCCCGCACAGAGCGTGTCGTCATACGCTGGCTGATTTTCGCGCCCGGCGCAGACCACGACTATAGCGGGCTCGTCGGAACGACGCGCTGGCGCGGCGCCGGTTGCTTCTGCCTGGAGCGCCAGCCGCACGATCGCTCGCGTCGCGGCCTCGGCGTTGCGGTAGCTGGCGGCGCAAACCGCGAAGCCACCTGTGCAGGCGCGCAACGCGCGTGTGCCATTGGTCGTCGCGAAGAGCAGGTCGCGCTCGGCGAGGTCCGCGCGCGCATACTCGGCGGGCGAGTTGCCAAAGTCGAAGCCTGGCGGGGCGACCCCCTCGCGCTCGCCACCCAGCAGAAAGCGCCCTGGCTCACGACGCGCACGCTCAAGCGCTGTCTCGATGTCTGGCGCGAGCAGGACCCGCCGGCAGCCCGCCGCGAAGGCGACCGTGAGGGTGGTCGTCGCGCGTATGACATCTACGACCGCGTAGACGACGCCTCTGCGTTGCGCTGGATCGCCCTCAACGAAGGTTGGAACGAGGGCGACGTCGAGCAGAAACGGTCGCATCGCGCTCTCCTTCATGTACGGTCGTGTTCAGGCGCTGATGGGCACGGAATACTCGCGGATACTCGCGCCACAGGCATTGTACACGCCTGCCGTCCATGGCGCGATGAAGATACTGTATCCGTTGTGATACGATGAGGCCGCCGGCTTGAGGATGGCGCTTGTCTCGTAGGACGACGCGCCGCGAAACGCCTCTGGGGATGGTGAAGAACAATGGGTACACGACGAGGACGGCCACCGTACTGGCGGGCGCCAGCGCCCACGCCTGAGCGACGGGTGAAAGCGCGGCTGAAGCTCACGGGGCTGACGCCCACAGATGGGCAATGGCTGGCGCAGACGCTACCCACACTCCAGGGACATGCGCGCCCCCGCCCCGACGCCGTGCGCATCGAAGATGTCGTGCTGCGTCATCGCTCCGGTCGGCTCGGTATCGCCGACGCGCTCGACGCGACCGCCGATCTGCTGGAGCCGTTCGCGGCGGCGGGCGCAGGGGTCGAGCATCGCAACGAGTGGTACATCGACGAGGACGAGGACGACGAGACCGAGGAGCAGGACGACGCCGATACCTCATCAGCTTCGCACGCAATGGCCAAGCTGCTCAAGCAGCTCGCCGAGGTCGAGCCTGATCTGGTGGTGAGCGCACGCATGATCGTGGACGCAGAGGGTGATGACGCCGGCGCGGCGGCGATCTACTGGGCGGGCCTCGCGCTCGCCAGCCGCTGATGGCGCGCGACGCCGGGAGATACGAGCATGCGCGTGATGATCTGGGTGGATATGGAGGGTATCGCCGGCATCGAGGCGTGGGATCAGGTGACGGGCGGCAAGCCGCAGTACGAAGAGGGTCGCCGCCTGATGACGGGCGAGGTCAACGCGGCGGTGCGTGGCGCGAAGGCTGCGGGCGTGGATGACATCATCGTGGTGGATTGCCACGGCGCGGGCGGCTCGTACAGCTTCAAGAGTCTGATCCCCGAGGCGCTGGAGAGCGGCGCGATGTACGTGTTGGGGCACGCCTGGTGCCGCTATGTCGAGCCACTCAAGGAGGGCTGCGACGCGGCGCTGCTCGTGGGCGCGCACGCGATGGCCGGGACGCCCGATGGCGTGATGTGCCACACCGTCAGCAGCGAGGCCTGGTACAACGCCTGGATCAACGATCAACTTGTCGGCGAGAGCGGCATCGAGGCGGCGATCTGTGGCGTCTGGGATACGCCGGTCATCTTCGTCGCCGGGGACGCGGCCACCTGCCGCGAGGTGAGCGATCTCCTGGGGGAGCAGGTGGTGAGCGCGCCGGTCAAGACCGGCCTGGGCCGCTACTCCGCGCGCACGCTGAGCCATGGTGACGCCTGCGATCTGATCGAGCGGCGCGTCGCGCAGGCGCTCACGAGCAAAGACTGGCCCGCGCCCTACAAGCCCGCCAGCCCAGTGACCTTCACCGTCGAGCTGGCCGCGCCCGACCACGCGCTGGCCTTCGCCAACCGTCCTGGCGTCGCGATCGTCAACCCGCGCAAGGTGGTGGCGACCGCCGAGAACTTCTGGGAGCTGTGGGACCGCTTCTGGTATCGGTGAACGGAGCCGTGCAGATCAGGTCTGCATGCGGCTGGCAGCCTTTAACGCCTGCTCGATGTGCGGTCGATACAGACCTTCTCCCAGCCGGGCGCAGATCGCCAGCGCCTCCTGGTACTTCTTGCGCGCCTGCTCAGGATCACCTGCGGCCACATGGAGCTGGCCGTGGATGTAGAGCGCCTTGGCCTGAGCGTAGGGATAGGGCATACGGTGGCACAACTCTGTGCTTTCCTTGAGAAGTGCGCGCGCTTCCTCCCAGCGATGTTGATGTGTGCGCACCATGGCCAACACGCGCAGTCCGTCAACCAGCCACAGGTGATGATGGTGTTCGCGGGCGCGCTCGCAGCTTTGTATCGCTGTGGCCTCGGCTTCCGCCTCTACTCCAAGCGCGAGCAGCGCCCAGGCGTATTGTGGCAAGACAAAGAGCGCCTGGTGCTCCTCAAGCCCAAAGTGATCCAGCAAGGGCTCCAGATAGGCGCGGACCACCTCCGCGCGACCCGCCAGCAGGTCCCGCTCGGCTGTGGGAGAGTAGGCCATGCGTAGCGCTTGCAAATCGCGGCGCGTCTCGGCTATCGCCAGGGGTTCGGCGACGAGCGCATCCGCCGTGTCCTGCTCGCCCGCAACGAGATGCATCTGTGACAGGTACAACTGCCCTTCTGTGAAGTTCGTACCCAGCTCAGAGGCTCGCGCAATCTCCAGCGAGCGCTCGATCGCGGTGCGCGCCAACCCCCAGTCGCCCCGATAATACGCGAGTTCGGCCTGGTTGTGCCACAGGTGGGCAACCAGCATTGGAGCGCCGACACGGTCGCTGAGGGCGAGGCCTCGCTCGATAAGTTGCTGACTCAGATCAAATTCTCCGCGTATCTCGCGCCCTGCCTGAGCAGACCCCAATCCGGCCGCCAGTGTCCATAGATCGCCAGCCGCCTCGGCGAGTGGCAAGGCGCCCTCCAAGGCGTCGAGCCCTTCCTCGTCGCGACCCAACCATAGCAGCGCGAAGGCCTGGTACATCATCGCTTGTGCGAGCACGTCGTCGTGTTCAGTCGCGCGGGCAAGCGCCATGGCTTGCTTGGCGGCTACAAGCGCTTCGGACAGGCGGCTGGTGGCCTGCTCACCTGCGCTGAAAAAGCCGCCGCTCCGTTGCAGCAGATTGGCCATGGCGCTGTACAGTCTCGCCTGCCCGATTTTGGAAAGTCCGCGACTGCGCAGATCCTCAAGCAGCGGCCTAAGGCGTGCGACACCAGCCTCGGGCGTGTGCAGTGTGACATAGGCTTGCTGAGCGCCTGCAGCGACTCGACCCTCCCCCTCGACATCGCGAAGATCTCGATAGGTAGAGAGGGCCGTCTCAATTGTTGCGAGCGATTCCTCGAAGCGCGCGAGTCGGAGCAACACCGTAGCTCGTTTCTCAAGCGCCTCGGCTGCGCGCCCGCGGTCGTCATGCGCGCTCGCGAGAGTGACGGCCAGTGTGTAGAGGCGCTCCGCTTCCTGATTGGCGTAGATCGCGGCGGCGTGATCGCCTGCCTGAGTGGCGTAGGGCAACGCAGCGGCTCCATCTCCCGCCTCCAGATAGTGATAGGCGATCTCAGAAAGATGACGCTCGCGCAGTCCATCGGGCAGTCCAGTCAATACGCCAGCCACGCGCTGATGAAGCGTGCGAGTGCGAGCCGAGCCGAGATCCGCCAGCGTCACCTCGCGGATTAGGTCGTGGGCGAACTGGTGGTCGCTGCCCTGCTCACCGAGCAGCCCCGCTGCGCACGTCGCCTCCAGCGCGGCGAGCGCCTCGTCTTCGTCGGCCCGCCCATCGCTGGGCGCCGCGAGAGTGATGAGTAGCGCGGAGGGAACTACCCTACCAATTACCGCCGCGACTCCTAGCAACATGCGCGCGCGGGAAGCTCGGCGAGGCGGGCGCGAATGCTCTGTGCGACCGTCCAGGGCACCCGCCACAAGCGCCGACCATCCTCCTCGTTCTCCTCCGCGGCCAGCAGTGCCCGCACGGCGCTGACAAGATAGAATGGGATACCTTCCGCGCGGCGCAGTACCTCCTCGCGCACATTATCTGGCAGGGGTGGCTTGGTCTCCTGCCCGGCGACCGCGATGGCCGGGCTTCGAATCTCATTGGCCAACATCTCGTCGAGCAGCATGGCGGCGTCTTGCCCGCCCAGTGGGGCGAGTAGCGCCTGGGTGACCAGATCTGCGCCCTGCAGGTCGGCGAGGAGCCGAACCAGTGGGTCGCTGGGGCGCGCCTCGGTTGTGCGGTAGGCGGCGATGACGCGGATGGGGGACGCATTGGTCTCTGGTGGCTCACGCATCAGCTCGGCGAGCAGATCCAGCGCGTCTGTCCCCGCCCATTGGAGATCATCCACCACCAGCAACGTTCCCGCCGGGCCAGCCACATTCGCCAGGTAGCGCGCGACCGCGCCGAACATGAGCCGGCGTTCCTGAGCAGGTGGAAGGGTCCATGCCGGCGCCGGCGCGAGCTGTGTTATGAGCAGTTCCGGCAGCAGGCGCGCTAACCATCCGCACCCCTGGAGGTCCAGCCGCTGCCGCGCGGGTGGAGTCAGGCGCACTTCGCGCGCAAGGGCGCTCACGAAAGGTTCAAAGGGCGCCTGGCCACTGCGCCGTGTACAGCCGCCTGCGATGACACGCCAGCCCCGGGCGGAGGCGCGTGGGGTCGCCGCGGCGAGCAGCCGCGACTTGCCGATGCCAGGCTCCCCAGCGAAGACCAGCAATGGCGTCGTCGCGCCGGCTAGATGCTGGTCGATGAGCGCCAACTCCTGATGGCGTCCCACCAGTGGTGGCTGCGCGCCTCCCAGGTTCTGACGCGAGGGGTGCGGCTCCGGGAACTGCTCGATCCGCCGACCACGTGCGGTCGCCTCGAACGCGACACGTTCCGCGGCTGCTAACTGGAGCGCTTCGGCGAGGCGGGCCAGTGTATCCTGGTGCGGCGCTCGTATGATCCCGCGCTCGATGTCGCTCACGCCGCGGCGACTCAGTCCAGCGCGCTCGGCGAGTTCTGCCTGAGAGAGGCCAGCCGCCAAGCGGTGACGGCGCAGGAGGTCGCCGCTGGAACGTCGCTGCGCGCTCATCTCGCTATGTCCCCCTTTCGCTGCTCGCACGACGCGGGAGCGCGTCATAACAAGCGGGCGCATCGCCAGGATTGGAGCGCATCATAGCACCTTTGCGATGCAAGCGTAAAGTGTCAAGCGTGAGATTCATGTTCAACAATGCGTGCATGATCATGTGCATCGAGTCTAGCGGCGACCATTTCCAGCAAGTATGCTGGTGTGCGGTATCGCGGGGCGCACGTTGACGGCGGTGGCGGCATGTCGGCGCTGGCGCCAGCAGGCTCCGTGAAGCGAATCTTCTCTCGTAGATCGCCGACCGGTTCTCGGACGCGTGCGTGTTGACATGTGAGATGGCAGGGAGGAGGCGTCTAGTCGTTCACATAGGCCGTTCGCAGAGGGCGACTGAAACCATCCGCCATCTCTGCGGCGGCCGATGATACCCGGTCGGCTCATACCCTTGTAGAATGCCCCGCGCGCCTCGGTCCTCCGCAGCCGTGGTTCGTGCGCTGGTGAAACTGCAACGGAATGACACGACTGCATAGGACTTCCACAGGAATGAGAGATTGGAGTGGTCAATCATGTTGCGTAACACAAAGGTTCGCATCGCGCTGGCGATTATCGTGGCGCTCGCGATCACCCTGGGCGCGGCGCAGATCGCGGGTTTCACCCGCGCCTCTGCTGTCCACGCGCAGCCACAGGCCGCCGTCACCGTCTTCGCCACGGGCCTGAGCAATCCGCGCGGGCTGGCGTTCGGTCCCGACGGCGCCCTCTACGTCGCCGAGGGGGGGGGCCTGCGACGAATGCCCTCTCCACTACACCCGCCGACTGCCAGCAGGTGCCGACCGCCGGACCCTACACCGGTGGCTATAACTCCCGAATTTCCAGGGTCAGTCCAACCGGCGCGCGTACGACTGTCGCGGATCAACTGCCATCGAGCCAGACGAGCGTGGCGTTGGGGAGCCTCGTCAGCGGCGTGGCCGCACTCGCCCTCCTCGACGGATCCCTCTACGGTATCGAGGCGGGGGCGGGCTGCTCGCACGGCCTGCTGGGCACGGTCAACACCGTGTTCCGGGTCAACGGTAACGGCACGACGACGCCGATCGCCAACCTCAGCGCGTTCCAGATGGCGCACCCTGTCGCCAACCCCGAGCCAGCCGACTTCGAGCCGGACGGCACCTGGTACAGCATGATCGCCGTCGGCGGCGCCCTCTACGCGGTCGAGCCCAATCATGGCGAGCTGGATGAGATCAGCCTGGATGGAGCGATCCGCCGTGTGGTCGATATCTCGGCCAGCCAGGGGCATATTGTGCCCACGTCGCTCGCCTATCACGGCAATTTCTACGTCGGCAACCTGAGCACATTCCCGGTCGTCCCTGGCTCGTCGAAGGTGTTGAAGTTCACCCCCAGCGGGCAGCTCACCACACGGGTGACCGGACTCACGACGGCGCTGGGCCTGGCGTTCAACGATCGCGGCGTGCTCTATGCCCTGGAATCCGATACGGTCGCTGGCTTCCCGGGTCCGGGCGTCGCAGGATCGGGCACAGTGGTCTGCGTCAACGGCGATGGGACGCTGAACACCGTGGCCACTGGGCTGGTCTTCCCCACCGGGATGGCCTTCGGCCCTGATGGCAAGCTCTACGTCTCCAACGTCGGCTTTGGCGTTCCCGTCCCGGGCGCGGGGCAGATCGTCCGTGTCGATACGAGCGCACATGACTGCAATTGAGCGCGATTGAGCGCCTGTGACCGCCGCAGGGCGCGGTAATCGGTTCGGCGCGTGTGGTGTGCGGCTGCCCAGAGCCACATACCACACCCCACCTTCGCGAATCGTCCCGGCGTCGCGATCGTCAGCCCGCGCAAGGCGGTGGCGACCGCCGCGAACTTCTGGGAGCTGTGGGACTGCTTCTGGTATCGCGCACAATCAGCGGTCGTCTTGCTTTGGTGGGAAGAGGCCGGCGGCGCGTAGGTGGGCGATGTCGTTGAGCGCCATGACGAGCGTGTTCGCCCCCTTGACGCGCACGACCGAGATCGCGGTGTTGGCGGTGGGGAAGAAGTAGTCGCGCTGCAGACCGAGGATCGCCGCGAAGTAGGCGTTGATCGAGCCGGCGTGGCTGACCAGCGCCACCGCCTCGCCGGGATGCCGCGCCACGATCCCGTTCACCGCCGCCGTGATCCGCGCCCGCAGCGCCGCCGAAGGCTCCGCGCCGGGAATGCTGCCCCAGCCGCCCTCACCAATCGCGATGGCGGCTATCTCGCGCAGCCGCGTCTTCAGCGCCTCGGCGTACGCCTCCGGCGTCGCGCCCTCGGCGACGCTGGGATGCAGTGGGCCAAGCTCCACCTCGCGCAGCCCCGGCTCGACCTGGACCGCCAGTTCCTTCGCCTCCGCGAGCGGGGCCGCCGTCTGCCGCGCCCGTCCCAGCGGCGCGCTATACACCGCCGCCAACTTCAGGTCTCTTAGGCCGTCGGCGAGCGCCTGCGCCTGTTTGCGGCCAAGCTCGCTCAGCGACTGCTCATCATAGTGGCCCAGCACGACCTCCGCGGCGTCGGGCAATGCGTCGGCGTGGCGGATGAGATAGACCTCCGTCCCGCCCTGCTTCGGGCCGAGCATGACGTCTTCGAGTGAGGGTGGGAGTGAGGCGCTGGATTCGGGGCTGGACTCCATATGGAACACCCTTTCGGCGCTAGGTGAATTTTCGTGCTGATCGGCGGGCGCGGCAGGCCGCGCCACTACACATACGGCGCATTGCGCTGAGATGCGCCGTCGTCCGCAGGTAGTATAGCGCGGGCGTTACATCGCTTCCCATCAGGCGCGCTTCCTGAACAGCCGTCCGGAGGCATATACTGTGCGTCAGGCAGGCCGACATCAAGAGCATTGAAAGATCAGGAGCGAGCGATGCGGATCGAAGAGAAGCTGAAAGAGTTGGGGCTTACGTTGCCGCCGCCGATGCAGGCTCCGCAGGGAATGCGGCTGCCCTTCGCCTCGGTGCGGGTCAGCGGGAACCGGGCGTATGTCGCCGGCCATGGTCCGGTGGATGCGACCGGAGCGCTTCAGGGGCTGGGCAAGGTTGGCGCAGAGGTAAGCATCGAGGAGGGGTATGAAGCGGCGCGGCAGACGGGACTGGCGATCCTCGGCAGCCTGAGGCGTGAGCTAGGCGATCTGGACCAGGTGACGGCGTGGCTGCGTGTCTTCGGCATGGTCAACGTCGCGCCGGGTTTCGACCAGATGCCGCGTGTAATCAATGGCTTCTCCGACCTCATCATCGAGCTGTATGGTCCAGAGGTCGGCGCCCACGCGCGCTCGGCGGTGGGACTAGCGGAGTTGCCGCTACGCATACCGGTCGAGATCGAGGCCGAGGTCGAGATCGCCACTCCCATGTTCAGGCCTCTATGAAGCCTAGCTCGCCACGGCAGACGGCCAGCGCCCGCCGCGCCAGCGCTGGCACGCCTTCGCCCAGGCTGGCGAAGAACGGGTCATCGGTGGTGCCAGTGAGGTGGCGCCGGTAGCTGCCTTCCAACAGGATCGCCAGCTTCCAGATCGCCAGCGCTACATAGAAGGGCACGTGCGCCATCTGCCGTCCGGTGCGTTCGGCGTAGCGCTGGACCAGTTGCGCGCGCGTCGGGAACCCTTCTATCTCGCTGATGCGCCACGACGCGTCGGCCTGTAGCTCCGGCTCGGGATCGCCACGCTCGCGCCAGAAGGAGAGCAGGTAGCCGAGGTCCGCCAGCGGATCGCCGAGCGTCGCCATCTCCCAGTCGAAGATGGCCACAACATGCGCGGGCGGCTCCTCGTGATACATCACGTTGTCCAACCGGTAATCGCCGTGGACAATGGTGGCGGGACCAGACTCCGGCAAATGCTCCTGGAGCCACACCGTCACCGCGTCGAGGTCCGGCAGATCGCGGTTGCGCGAGGCGTCGAGTTGCCCCGCCCAGCGGCGCACCTGTCGCTCCAGGTACCCCTGTGGCTTGCCGAAGTCGCCCAGGCCCACAGCCTGCCAGTCCACGGCGTGCAGCTCGGCCAGTTTATCAATCAGCTCCCAGGCGAGTCCCGCCCGCACGGCGACCTCGCGCTCGAAGGCGGGCGGCAATGCGGCGCGAATCACGACGCCATGGACACGCTCCATCAGGTAGAAGGGCGCGCCGATGACGCCCGTATCCTCGCACATCAGGATCGGATGCGGGATGGGGACCTGCGTCTGTGTCAGCGCCAGGAGGACACGATACTCGCGCGCCACGTCATGCGCCGTCGGCAGCAATGGCCCACGCGGCGGGCGGCGCAACGCCCACTCCTCGTCGCCACGGCGAATGTAAAACGTTTCGTTCGAGTGGCCACCGCGGATGCGCTCGACCTCAACCTCGACGGACGCTTCCGCGCCGGGGAGCTTCTGCGCGAGGTAGGCGCCGAGCGCGATCGGATCAACCAGGGGAGGAAGCGCGCCCATGTTCGGCCTTCCTTCAACATGAGGTGTTCAGAGCAAACGCGAATCGGTGAGGGCAGTATACACGCATCCGGCGCACCTGTACGGCCACTCTCAGGACCGCCGCGCGGTCAGCCAGACCTGGGCGAAATCCACCGCCGCGCGCGCAGGGAAGAGCCGCGCCTGCGCTGAGCCGACCTGCCCCAGCGTCACGGCGCCGGTCGCCTCGAAGTCTGCGCCGATCTCAGGGAAGACGTCGACGTCCAACGTGATGTCATCGTAGGTCTTCCAGACGCGCTGGCCATGCTCCATGATTGGCGCGCCGTCGCCCCGCAATGTTTGCCCCGGCGCGCGATACTCAGCCAGGTGAAACGTCGTGTTGCTGTCGTAACCGACGCCGAGCAGGAGCGCCTGCCCGTCCAGGTCGTACATGCGCGCCAGCGGCGATCCCTCACCAAGCCCGTAGTCGAGCTGGTGTCCCTGGATGATCTGTGCGGCATGACTGCCCCAGGCGGCGAAGGAGACGAGCGGGTGCGCGCTGCGAATCACGCCGGGCCATTTGCGAAAGGTCTCGACGATGCGCCCCATCCCGCGTGTCGGCGTGACGCGCGGATCGTACGCAGGCATGTGTTCGTAGATCGTCGCCAGCCATTCAGATGGCACGGGCGGACGCGACCAGTCGGCGGGATCGGAGAGCTCGCCGGACTGGGTGGGCATCACCAATGTGCCTCTGGGCCGAACACTATCCATCAGCGCCTGGACCACCGCGACCGGCCCGCCGCAGACCCAGCCCAACGCGCGTAGCGACGAATGGACAAGCAGGGTCATTCCTGGGGTCACGCCCAGCGCGCGCAGGTCGTCGCCGAGCGAGGCGCGTGTCCGTGGGGTCGGCGTCCGATCAATCAGCGAATGCTCGCTCACTTGCCACCTCCCTGAGGATATGAGCGCGAATGGGAAAGACAGGCGCCGCGCAGGGTCATTCTCAAGAGCGGCGCCTGGTCGACGTCACGACGGGCGAGCGCCTGTCCAGAAGACCGTCTGCACGCCACTCTAGATATGCGGGGGTGAAAGAACCGGCAGATACTATCATGAGCGCTGATCGCTGAGTTGGCGCACATCGGCGTCGTCGTCCGGGTGTACGGCGCCGAGCCGCAGGCTCGAATCGAGGGGGTCAGGGTCAGGCGCTCCTGGCAGCGCGGCTTGTGCGCTTATATCGGGCGGCGCGGGCAGACGCACGATGAACGAAGAGCCTTCGCCCGGAACACCGCTGCTCTGGACGCGAATCGAGCCGCCCATCGATTCGACCAGCGTCCGCGAGAGGTAGAGGCCCAGGCCGGAGCCAATCACACTTGATTCAAGATCACGCGGCAGGCGCATGAAGCGCTGAAACAGCAGCGGCTGGCTCTCCGGCGGGATGCCCAGGCCGTAGTCTCGCACGACGATCTCCACCATCGGCTCCTGTGGCGCTGTACTTGGCGTTGCGCGCTGAAACCAGCGGCCCCGAGCGGTCTGGTCGTCTTTCACAAGGCGCGCCTCGATGTCTACCGGCGCGCCTGGCTCGGAATATTTTACCGCGTTGCCGAGCAAATTGATGAAGACCTGTTGCGCCTTGATGCCCTCCGCCCAGACTGCCAGGCCAGGGGTCATGCGCACACGCAGGGCGCGTTCCACTGGCGTTTGGCCTTCGCCGTCACCGGGAATCAGCGGGATCACATCTTCAAGGAGCGTCATGAGGTCGAGTCGCGCAGGCTCCAGCGGGCCAGGAGCGGCGCCGAGACGGCGGGTGTCGAGAATGCCCGCCAGGAGCGCGCGCAAAGACTGGCCGGCGTGTTCGGCGCGCTGTACATAGCGCTCCACCTTCTCCGCCGAGCGACGCGTATCAGGGTTCATCAGCAGGTCGACATACCCCAGCAGCGCCATGATCGGCGTGCGCAACTCATGGTTCACGTTGCGGATGAATTGATCCTTCAACTCGTCCAGGCGCCGCGCGCGCTCCACCTGCGCGCGCACGTCGGCCAGCTCCAGCAGCAGCCGTTGGTACGAGCGCCACTGGGCCAGCAGCAGGACCGCCATCCCCCAGTAGACGACGAACAGCACCGGGATGTTCGCGCTCCCCGCAGAGATCAGGTAATCATGCAGTG